>ENA-ORBV01001208-ORBV01001208.1-microbial-mat-metagenome-genome-assembly--contig:-NODE-1208-length-57995-cov-7.139939_pt1 | contig 57995 bp, 52 predicted proteins | sample MGYA00237777_ERZ505514 | MGnify/ENA primary metagenome ERZ505514 (study PRJEB26160, sample SAMN06269048) | microbial mat metagenome | isolation source: Oligotrophic lake microbial mat | place...
TACCGTATGGTGGATGGGTGTGGAAAGAGCGTCCGCAAATCTCCCAATCGCCGCGCGGCTGCCCGGTCCACCGCACCGAATCGGGAGCCTAGGAATATCTTGGCTCCACACCCTGGACGCATTTGGAACTGGTGCGGCATAAATCCCCCTCTGCTCGAACCAAGTGAAACGCTGCCATTCCGATAACATCGGAGTTGAAGCGGCGCGTCCGTCCAGGGTGGGCGCCCAGACTGGCCCATCTCGAACTGAGTCAGTAGGAGCCTCCTGCTTCCGCCCGCCCACTGTCGGATGGCCGAACACTCGTCCACTGCGAACACGAGCATGCCATCTAAGTCACGGAGGGAGGCGGTTTTGGGTATGGTCTAATGGTAGGCGGGAAAATGAGAAGAGGCCCTGGTTTAACTCAAAGGAGACAGATCTCAAAATGAAATTCCATGTTTCGAGCGCAATGATTCAAATTGTAGCTGGCATTCTCGCCGCCTTTCCTCTGTCTGCCGCCGATCCCTTTGTCGGCGTGTGGGTGATGAATGCGGGGAAATCCACATTTCACGCCTCACCCGCGAGGAGCTTCCGTGAAACGATCATCGAAAGCGATGGGGAGGTGCGAATCCGGCGTCAACCGTCCTGAGCGGGGCCAGTTGCGCCCCTGCCCATCCACCGAGGTCGCCGGTAATGCGGTATGTGCCTCGGAGAATCGGGCGAAACCGACATGCCCCCCGTTCCGGGACCGAATGTGCCGTCGGCTGCGTCCGTTTCGGACGGCAACGCCCCAAGGCTGCGCTTGCTTGGTCCGACAGACGGCAAGCCGTCCTCAGTCGGCGTCATCGCGCGGAAATACTCGCTACCGGTCACAAACCTAGCGTGCTCCAAACCATTAGCTTACCTCGGTCGCACTAGCAACCCAACAATAGGTCATCGCCGGGAAGTTGTAGACGGGCTGGAATAGAACATTCCTGAGCGGATCCCCTCACCACCGCCTTAGATCTGGCCCACCTAACGAGCAACGCCTGCACCAGGTTCCGGGAGCAAAACCAAGAAGAACAACGCAAACTCCTCTCAAAGGTCCTCAAAGAAGCAACCTGGCAGGAGGGGGGATTGGGCACAACGCTGCTCGAACCATTCGAAGAACTGCGCCGCTCGAACCAGCTAACTCAAACAAAAGTAAATGGGAACGGCGGGTCAGGACGGGATTTGAAGAATTGGCTCCCCGGGTAGGATTCGAACCTACAACCCTTCGGTTAACAGCCGAATGCTCTACCGTTGAGCTACCGAGGAGCAAGACAATGAGCGACGTTGCACCGCTCAACTACCCCTCTATTTAACCAGACGATTGCGCGGTCTGTCAAACCGGGGAGCCGGGCGATCCCGGTTTTCCTAATGAAATATGCCATACTCGGGAAAGCGTGGCCCGTCCCAAGTCTGTGCCCAACTCACCTCCGCGGTATCTGGTTCCCGTCGTAGTCTCCACCTTCCGCTTGTTGGATCGGCTTTCGAGCCATACCGGTGCTTCGCTGCACGAGCTTTCCACCTCCACCGGGATCCCCAAAAGTACAGTCTTCCGATTACTGGCGACCCTGCAGCACCTCGAAATCGTAAAGCGGGATGAACCGGCCAAGGTCTATCGCCTCACCGCCAAAAGCCCGGGCCAGGCGCTCGGGCTCCCCAGCACCGAACTGCTGCGCCGGGCCGCCTTGCCCTTCATGCTCGACCTCCGCAACGAGTTCGGCGAGACCGTTAACCTCGGCCACCTCCAGCATGACCGTGTCGTCTACATCGAGGTAGTGCCATCGGAGTTCGCGCTTCGGTTGAGCGAACGTCCAGGAGCCAGCGTGGAAGCCTACTGTACGGCCCTGGGGCGCTGCATTCTGGCCTTCAGCCCCGACGGCTTGGCCGATAGCATTCTCGGCAAGAAGATGCTGCCGCGCCTCACCCCGCAGACCCTCGTGGACCCCAAGTCGATCCGCAAAGAACTCGAGCGGATTCGCACCGAAGGCTACGCCATCGAAACTGAGGAAGGCGCCCCGCACGCCACCTGCCTGGGGGCCCCAATTCTCGATGAGGCGAACCTGGCTATCGGCGCTCTTAGCATCTCCGGGCCCACCCATCGTTTTGCTCCCCAGGAAAACGTCAAACTCGTCAAAGCCCTGCGCCGCGCGGCGCGCGAAATCGGCCGTCTTGTGCCAAGCTAGTTCCGAATGCGGCCCGCGATTGTCCTCCTCCTTGCCCTCGCCCAAGTCCCGTCCTTAAGAGACCGCACGCGCGACCTGCACCGCCAGGCCTTTGTCTTCGACGCCCATGTCCATGTCGTCAACCGCCATCTCTATCATGGCGGCTCCATGGGCGAGCGTTCGGAACTCGGCCAAGTGGACCTGCCGCGCATGATCGAGGGAGGCGTGGATGCGCTCTTCTTCACGCTCTTCGTCACCGAAGACTACTACCCGCAGCGCTACGAAACCAAGCAAGTGCTGCGGTTGATTGACGAAGCGTACCACCAACTGCAACTGAACCGCGACAAGATCGGCCTGGCCTTAAATGCCGCCGACATCGAACGGCTGAACCGGCAAGGCAAGATCGCCGCCGTGCTCGACCTCGAAGGCGGCTTCGACATGGACGGCGACTTACGCGTCCTCCGGATGCTGCACCGCCTGGGGCTACGGTCGTTTCAACTCTCGGCCCACAACTACGGGAACCAATTCGCCGAACCTTGCTGCGCCACCAGCCAAGTGAAAGGGCTGACGGAGCAGGGAAGAGCCGTCGTCCGCGAGGCCAACCGTCTGGGCATGGTGATCAACGTCTCGCACGCCAGCCAAGCGGCCATCGAGCAGGCCGTCGAGGCGTCGAGCGACCCCGTTGTGAGTACCCACGATGGCCTCAAGTTCTTCAATGACATTCCGCGCACCATGAGCGAGCAGACCCTGCGAAAACTCGCCGCTAAGGGCGGGTTGATCGGCTTCCACATGGGCAACGAATTCCACAATCGAGCCCTGTTCGAATACCGCACGCAGAAGGCAGGTAAGCCGTTCTGGGACCGCGAGGACGTCCACCGCGCCGCGCCGCGGAGCTTGGCTGAGATCGACCGGAAGGTCGGCCCGCAGTTTCCGTCCGTGGGCCTCAAGAACCCGCCGGCTGAACTCATCTACAACGTGGAGCAGTGGTTCCGGGCCGTCGATAAGGCCATCGAGTGGGTCGGCGAAGACCACGTGATCCTCGGCACCGACTTCGACGGCGGCCCCACCCTGCCCACGCCGATGCGGGACATTCGTGACCTGCCGTGGCTGACGCAAGCCATGCTGAATAAGGGCTATAGCGAGGCCCGCATCCGGAAGTTCCTGGGCGGCAATCTACTTCGCGTCTTCCGCCAGGTGACGGAGAAGGGGCGCTAGTGCTTGCGGTACGCCTTTGTCGTGGTCCGGTCGGACAGCAAGCAACACGAGATTGCCATTGGGGACCATGGCTAGCGCCCGAACCGCAAGCGTGACTCTGAGAGAGTAGAGCGGCTCACCGCTCTTCGGATCGGCCAAATCCTTGAGCTTCTCAAGATGAATACCTTTGTGCTTCGTTAGTTCAGAAAAACTTAGTTGTGTCAGCGACTGAATCAACTTACCCAAAGCCGCTTGGACAGCCTTCTCCTGAGTTAGGGCCTCACGGAAAAAGTCCGCAGAAATGATGAAGGTCAAGGCTTGTTCAGTTCTTTAAGAAATGCCTTGCCTTGTTTGCTGTCTACGGCAAACGTCCGCCCGGCATGGTAGTCAGCCAAGCCAGCGGCGATGCTCTTTTGGGCCTCCGGGGTCCAGGCCCAAAGTTGATGTTGCGGGATCGTCGCCAGCGGGACGAGGCGGTAAGTGCCGTCCTCCTCGGCGATCAGGTCCAAGGGTTGGTTGGGACTGATCGTCGAGGGCAGGGTGATTCGGCGGCGGGAGTCAGCAAGGATAATCATGGCGATACCCGCTTACCGCATTTCGGCATTGCCGCATGAGGGTCTAAGACGACCAGCCGGTGCGGAACTCCGGAAACAGCGTCAAGCCGCCGCAGGCGAAGAGCGTCTGGCCGGTGATGTAGCTGGCTTCCTCAGACGCGAGGAACGCGAAGACTCCGGCGATTTCGTCCGATTCGCCCGCGCGGCCCATGGGGATGTGGCTGCACACTTCGGCGGACTTCACCGGGTCGTAAATCCAGGCATTGTTGATCGGCGTGACGATGGCGCCCGGGCCCACGGCATTGACGCGAATCCCGCGGCCGGCGTATTCGAGGGCCAGGGTCCGAGTGAGGTTTTGCATGCCGCCCTTGCTGATCGAGTAGGCCAAGTACGTGGGCTTGGGGATGATCTCATGCACCGAAGAGTTATTGACGATGACGCCCTTGATCTCGTTGGCGAGGAAGTGCTTCAGGGCCTCGCGGGCGCAGAGGAAGGTGCCCCGAAGGTTGACGTTAAGGACCCGGTCGAAGTCGGAGGTAGCGATCTCGTCGCTGACGGACTCGTTCTGAATTCCCGCGTTGTTGATCAGGATGTCGATGCCGCCGAGCGCCGAAAAGGTCTCCTCAAACATCTTCATAATTTGAGCTTCGTCGGCCACGTCGGCGCCGATCACAACGGCTTTAAAATTGGCGTGTCCGGCATCCTGCGCGGCGGCTACCGCCTGTTGGCGGGTGATTTCGGCTTCGTCCGGCTGCGAACGGTAGTTGATGGCAACGCTGGCCCCTTCGCGCGCGAACCGAATGGCGATGGCGCGTCCGATGCCGGACGAGGCTCCGGTGATTAGGGCGCGTTTTCCGAGAAGTCGTGTGGATGTCATAGGGTGCCTACCAGTCTAACAAGAGTGGTGAAACGAACCCTGCGACTCGCTCTTGCGGACGGCAAAAGTCCCGGTTTCTTAGAAGAAACGCGTTTTCGCGGGTGAAGAAGTACCCTCGTTTTCATGGCGCTACCTGGAAACCCAGGCATGCGCGTGGATGGCCCCGATCGACGGCCCCGATCGACGGCCCGCGCGCGAAGCGGTCACCGAATTCGGCCTTCGAGACCTTGAGGGCAACCGTCCGGTTGAGCCGCGTATCACGGGCGCGGAAAACCTCGCCCATGCCACCTTCGCCGATGGGGGCTTCGATGAGGTAGGGGCCGATGCGCTCGCTAGGGGTCATCAATCTACCAAGGATACTGCATGGGACCAGCTGGGCAAGTTCTTCGGACGGTCGATATCGAAAAAGCCTCTGACACCGTCCCGCCGTTCACACCGTCCCGCCGTTACAGTTCCTTGGCAGGGGCATTAAGCCAAGCGGCCGGCGCGGAATTGAACAGACTTCTGCATTCTGTTTAGATTTGGCGACAGCCTATAGTGCACCCCTTTACTGAGACAAACAGCTAGCAAGAAAAGTGGGGACAACTCTTCGGTTTTGCCGGTTTTTTCAAACCGGAAAGATGACGTATGAATTAAACCGGACAAATCACATACTAGCGACATAGAAATAGAAGAACCTTCCACTCAGAGCGCCAGAGTGATACGATTTTTCTGCTTACATGCGCACCACTCTGCTCTTAATCCTATTCGCGGCAGCCTCCGCTGCCCAGTCCCCCGATGGCTCTCAGCTCTACGCAACACACTGCGCCCGCTGCCATGAGACTGACCAGACCGGCTGGGCTGCCCGCCGCCAGATCCTGGCGAAGTTCCCACCCGAAGCGATCCAAACCCAACTTCACCTCGGCTTCATGAGCTTCGTGGCGAAACTCAGCGCCGGCGAAGTACGCGCGATCGCCACTTACATCACCGGCAAACCGGCCCCCGAATTCCGGATGCCCGTCGCCCCCAAACCAGAAGGCATCTGCCCTGCCAGCTCTGCGCCGCCTCCCAACCTGCTCATTGGACCCCGTTGGAACGGTTGGGGTGTCGATTACGACAACAGCCGCTTCCAGCCCGCCGGCATGGCCCAACTGAAACCCGATGACATCTCGAAGCTGAAACTTAAATGGGCCTTCGCCTTCCCCATCGCAATGGCCGCCTACTCGCAGCCGGTCGTCGCCGGCGGTCGCCTCTTCGCCGGCAGCATCAATGGCAACATCTATTCCCTCGACGCCAACACCGGTTGCACCCACTGGGTCTATCCCGCATCTCCGGCTGGAGTCCGCGCCGCCATCTCCATCGGCCCGGGCGTCGCCGGAGCCCGGTTCACGGCCTACGCCGGAGACAACACCGCTTCCGTTCACGCCCTCGACGCCCTCCAGGGAACCGTTCTCTGGAAAACAAAAATCGACGATCACCCCTTCGCCCGCATCACCGGTTCGCCCCAGTTATTCTCAGGCAAACTATTCGTGCCGCTCGCCTCGCTCGAAGAGGCTGCCGCCACCAGTCCAAAATACGAATGTTGCACCTTTCAGGGCAGCGTTGTCGCGCTCGAGTCCGCCACCGGCAAACAACTTTGGAAGACCCGCATGATCGCCACCCCTCCGCACCCGACCGCAAAAAATCCGAATGGTACTCAGATGCACGGCCCCTCCGGCGCCGCCGTCTGGTCCGCCCCCACTCTCGATACCAAAAGAGGCTTGCTCTACGTCTCCACCGGCGACCACTACTCTGACCCCGAAGAAGGTTGGGGCATATCAATCGTCGCCCTCGAAATGTCCACCGGCAAGATCGCCTGGGCCAAGAAAATGCTTACTGGAGATCGCTGGAATGTTGCTTGTATCTCTAGCGACAAAACCAATTGCCCCAAGAAAGAAGGTCCAGACTTCGACTTCGGCTCTTCTCCCGTCCTCAGAACCATGCCCAACGGCACGCAAGTCTTACTCGCCGGCCAAAAGTCAGGCGACCTTCATTTCCTCGACCCCGATAAAAACGGAGACCTCATCCGCACCGTCCATGTCGGCGAAGGCGGAATCCTCGGCGGCATCGAATGGGGCCCCGCCGCCGACACCCAAAGAACCTACGTCTCGATCTCCGGCGTCGACTTCAAAAACCCCGAGGCCGGTGGCGGCATCACTGCCCTCCAGCTCGCCACCGGCGAAAAACTCTGGCACACCCCGGCCCCCAAGCTCACCTGCCTCGACAATCCTCCCTGTCGCGCCGCACAACCCGCCGCCGTCACCAGCATCCCCGGTGCCGTATTCTCGGGTTCTCTCGACGGCCACCTCCGCGCCTACGGCGCAACCGACGGCAAACTCCTTTGGGATTACGACACACGCAAGCCTTACCAAACCGTAAACCACGTCCCCGGCATGGGCGGCTCGCTCAACTCCGCCGGAGTCACAATCGTCAACGGCACCCTCTTTGTCAATTCCGGCTACGGCTTCCTCGGCGGTGCCGCCGGCAACGTCCTCTTAGCCTTCACCATCGACGGAAAATAACAGCCGACTACCACAACACAACTACATCGGATGTGAAATTTGAGGACAGTCTTCCATGAGGCGGCTGCCTCGGTCAACCGAAAATGTCCCTACTGTTATAGCTTTTTTGCTCCTGTGCCTCCATGCCAGTTGCTTGCGCACGAGGCGCGGCGTTGCAGGCCACGGGCGCTCAGCTATGCTCGTCCCCACGGTTACCCTGCACCCAACCAACAGAAGCAGTGAAAAAAAGCTCTTTCATGACTACCGAAAAACAGATCGACGCAACTCCAGCAAAAGCACCGGCCCTAAAACCCGCGAAGGTAAATTTAAATCCAGTCTCAACGCCCTGCGCCACGGCACCTATTGCGAGACTCACCATTCGGGGCCACCATTCGGGGCCGTCCACGCGCATGCCTGGGTTTCCCCGTAGCGCTAAGAAAAAAAGGTGACTTCCTTACCCGCGAAAACGCGTTTCTGCCGAAAAACCGCAAATTTCGCCGGCCCCAAGAGCCAGTCGCAAGGTCATCTAGAACGGCAGCGTCACCCGCGCCTCGCAGCCAGGGCCCGGCTCGCGGTTCACCAGCGACAACGACCCGCCGTGGCCCTCCACAATCTGCCGCGCCAGCACCAAGCCAATGCCGGACCCGCCAGGCTTGGTCGTGAAGAATGGCACAAACAGATTCGCCGTGCTGGCCAGGCCCGGGCCGCGGTCGGCGATGGTGATTTCGAGTTGCGGAGTGCCGCCCAAAGGGGTCTGCACACTCCAGCCGACCTCCACCAGCTTCTCGTGCGACTTCCACCCGGCCTCAAGCGACGCGTCGACGGCGTTCTTCACCAGGTTGATCAGCACTTGCTCCAGTTGATCGCTATCGCCCCGCACCGTGACATCCGGGCCGCCCACCATTCTGCAGGGCAGCCGGGTTTCGAGCGCCACCGTACGGCGCATCAGGGCTCCGACGTCCACCGGCGCCATCACCGGCTTGGGCAGCTTCGCCAATCGCGCATAGGAGCCCAGGAAGCGGCTCAGGCTCTCTGACCGGGTGGCGATCACGTCCAGGCCTTGCAGCGTGTCCTGCCGCCAGTCCTCATCCAGGGGCTCTCGCTTCAGCAACAGGCCCAGACTGCCGGCGATCGACTTGATCGGCGTCAGCGAGTTGTTCATCTCGTGCCCCAGCACTCGCACAATGCGCTGCCATGCCTGTAGCTCTTCTTCGCGCAGGGTCTTGGTGAGGTCGCTCAACACGATCAGTTGGTGCGGCACACCCCCTTCGCGGAACTGCCCGCGGTGCAGCCCCCAGCGGCCGGTGCCAGAGGGGAAGCTCTTCTGCACGATCTCTGGCGCGATGGTTTCGTCGCCCAGGCAATCGGCGAGTCCCAAAGCCGATGCGGTGAGGTTCATAATGCGCTCGGCGGGTTGCCCGAGCACGCGCTCGCCGGCGCGGTTAATGAGCTTGAGCTTCTGCTCAGGGTCGAAGGCGAACAGAGCCACATCGATCTCGGCCATCACCTTGCGCAGCAGGGTAGTCGCCTCCAGCGCGCCCAGGCGTTGCGCACGCAGCGTGGTGCTCATAGCGTTCACCTGCTGCATCACGTCGCCCAAGGCATCGTCCTCGCGGGCCTGGCGGGCGCGAATAGAATAGTCGCCCTCGCGCATGGCTTCCATCAGATTGGCGAGCGTGCGGAGCGGCCCCGCCACCCGTTCGCGCACCGCGGCGGCGCACCCGAGCCAGACGCCCACCGCGAGCGTCGAAAGCGTCCACTGGACCTTGGGCGTATAGTCGCCTTGCCACCACAGAATCAGCAGCACCGTAATCACGGCGGGTCCGCCAGCGGCCAGAGCCAGCAACTGGATGCGGCGTTCGTGGCTCACTTAAAGACCATAGCGCTGCAGGCGGCGATAGAGCGCGCTGCGGCTCAGGCCCAAGGCGCTGGCGGCTTGGGAGACGTTGCCTTGATAACGGTCGAGCGCTTTGCGGATCAAGTGTGATTCTACCTCTTCAAGCGACATCTCCTCGAGCCGTGGCACGACGCCGGGGCCGGTACGCAGGGCGAGGTCCGCCAAGCGAATCTGCGTATCCTGCGCCAGCAGCACCGCGCGCTCGATGACGTGGTTCAGTTCGCGAACATTGCCCTGCCAGCGATTCTCCATCAAAGCATTGAGCGCCGGCGAATCGAAGCCGGTGATCGGCTTACGGTAGCGCTGCGCGTGCGTCTTCAAGAAATGGGCGGCCAGTGGCGGGATGTCTTCGCGCCGTTCGCGCAAGGGCGGCAGGTGGATCTCAATCGTGTTCAGCCGGAAGAGCAGATCCTCGCGGAAGCGCAGGTTAGCGACCTCGACGTGCAAGTCCGCATTGGTGGCGGAGATGATCCGCACGTCCACTTTGACGGTGCGCGACGAGCCCACCTTCTCCATCTCGCCGGTTTCGAGCACCCGCAGCAGCTTGGCTTGCAGCGGCATCGGCACGTTGGCGATTTCATCCAGAAACAGGGTGCCCCCATCGGCGAGCTCAAAGCGGCCCACGCGATCGGCCTTGGCGTCAGTGTAAGCGCCGCGGACGTGGCCGAAGAGTTCGCTCTCGAAAACCCCTTCGGCGAGGCCGCCGGCATTCACGGTCACCATCGGCTTCGGCCCCCGGCTCGACTGCGCATAGAGCGTGCGCGCCACCACCTCCTTGCCCGTGCCCGGCTCGCCCGTAATCAGCACGTTCGCATCCGAGGGGCCAATGCGCGAAATCATCTGCAGCACCGGCTGCATCGCCGCCGCGCCGGCGATCATCAGCGGTCCGCCTTCCAAACGCAGCAGTTTGTTTTCTGCCTCCAGGCGCATGCCCTTGCGCAGCGCGGCGCCCAGGTCTACTTGCGTTTTGACAATGGTCAGCAGCCGCGCATTCTCCCAGGGCTTGGGGATAAAGTCCCGCGCCCCGCGGCGGACGGCCTCAACGGCGAGTTCCACGCTGCCCCAGGCGGTCATCACCACGATGGGGATCGCCGGGTCAATGGTGGCGATCTTATTCAGCAGGTCGAGCCCTTCCTGGCCAGAGGTCGTGTCGCGCGTATAGTTCAAGTCCATCAGGACCAGGTCGTACTCGCGCGTTTCGAGCGCGTTCAGGATCTGCTGCGGGCTGGCGGCTTGTTCAATCTGGTAGCCCTCGCCTTTCAGCAGTAGCTTCAGGGCGATCAGAACGTCGGGCTGGTCATCGGCGATCAGGACGCGGGGAGTATCGTTGGAGCGCATGTTACCGGTTCTTCGTCTCGCTGGAAATCCAGCCATCTTCAATCTGGATCACTCGGTGGCCGTAGGCGGCGTTGGCCTCGGAATGCGTCACCTGGATGATCGTAGTGCCTTCGTCGTTCAGCTTGCGAAACAACTCCATCACCTCGCGGCCTTGGTTAGAATGCAGGTTGCCCGTAGGTTCGTCGGCCAGGATCACCTTGGGGCTGGCGATCATGGCGCGGGCGACTCCGACGAGTTGCTGCTGGCCGCCGGAGAGTTGGTTAGGGTAGAGGTCCTTCTTGCCGACAATGTGAAACCGGTCGAGCGCGTCCGCCACGATGCTTTCGCGCTCGGCGCGCTTGTAGTTCCGGTAGGAGAGCGGAATCTCGAGGTTCTCATACACGGTGAGGTTGTCGAGCAGGTGATAGCTTTGGAAGACGAAGCCGAAGTAACGCTTGTAAAGCTCACTACGGTCGCGCTTGTTCATACGGTGGACGGCGTGGTCGAGCAGGTCGTATTCGCCGGTCCAGTCGGTGTCGTGCATGCCGATCAGGTGCAGCAGCGTGGACTTGCCGGCACCCGAGGGACCCATAATCGAGAGAAACTCGCCATCGCGAATCTCTAAATTTACACGGCGTAACACGAACGACTTATTGGGCCCGTGCTGGAAGTACTTTTCGATGTTGCGTAACGAAATCATGAATGCCGAGATAGATTAGCATTTTGGGGGCCACAGGGTGCCCTTTTTCTTGCAACAACAACAGCTTACGAGGGTGTTCGATTTTGGGACGAGACGCCCGAATGTGAACACTTACCCCCCTTACGCGGTGGGCCATAAGTACTAAGCATGCTCCATCATCAAAGTCATTACGATTATTGATTGGCTTCGGGAGGAAATGTCGTTTAAGCTTTGATTAGCGGAATTTCATCCGATGATCGCCCGTCACTCACAGGAAAGTCTTTTCCAGAGTGTTCCCCCGTTAACGGGCCATCTTATTTTAACCCGCTCTGTTTTCACCCCGTCGTCTTTGCACCCGGCCTTGAATAAGAATGCCGGGTCCTCGAGCTGTTTGGAGGATTTAGAATGACCAACGGAAAACCGTCTATTTTGCTGTTCGGCCTGGATTCGGCCTTGGAACAAGAGCTGGTCGCCGTGTTAGGCGGCTTCCATATCTCGTCCTGTAATTCGGATTGTCCCGATGGCATCGACGAGGCCAATTTGATCTTCTGCTCCGCCGTGGGCCACGAACTTCGCAGCCTGATGGCCATCACGAATCGGATGCAGTCGCATCCTGCGGTGATCGTCGTCAGCCGGCTGCCGGAAGAGTCCCGCCAGATCGATGCCCAGGAAGCCGGCGCTCTTGGCTATGTGGCCGCGCCATTTGAATCGCAACGCCTAGGCGGATTGTTACGCGCCTGCATGTCCCAGCCGCAATTGGCTTCGGCAGCCACGACCGCCGCGTAGAGTTCCCCTTCAATTTTCTCGTCCGTCGTCCAGGCCATGCGCCTGTCTGGCCTTGACTGCCCTTTTTCTTACCTCGTTAGTATCCCCAAAAAACCGGGTCCACGCTGGACTCTTCGAACCTTGATCCATTGGTCACGGCGGATTCATCCGTGTCGGCCAGGATCGAGTTGCCTACCGCTGATTCAACTTTTTTTACTGGAGGATTCTTTGCGAGCTATACGTGTGTTCATTTTCAGTTGGCTTACCTGTTTTAGTGTGGAGGCGCAGATTTCCCGCGTTCATGTACACGGGAGCGTGGAGGCCGCCCGGCCACAAGAACTCATGCTGGAACTACGGCAGACCGGCGGGTCGGTGGAACTCTATACGGCCATGCCCGCGATCAGCGGCCAATTCGACTTTCGCGGCATCCCCGCCGGAGTTTACCTCTTGACGGTCAAGAATCAGCATGGCGAAGTGTTGAAGGAAGAGCCGGTGTCGTTGGTATCGGCCGACACCGAACTGCCGATCCGCCTGGTCGAACGTGCGCCGTCCGTGCCTTCTGGCACGGTGAGTCTCCATCGACTGGCCCACCGCGTGCCCAAGGCCGCCCAGAAGGCCGTCCAGAGCTACCGGAAGTGCCGGGCCAAGAGTGACGAACCCTGCGCGCTCGCCGCACTTAACGAAGCGATTGCGGCCGACCCCGAGTCGCTGGAAGCACTCGTGAATCGCTCGGCGCTCCATGCCCGCGCCCACGCCTGGGACCTTGCCTCCGCTGACCTTGAGCAAGCCCTGCGGCTCGACCCCGATTGTTCGCTCGCCCACGCCAATCGCGCCTTTATCGCCGTGCACCGCCAGGACTACCGGCAAGCCGCCATCTCCGCCCGCGCCGCCTTGCGCTCGCAGCCGGATAGTCTTAACGCGCAATATTTGTTAGGCATGGCCCAAGTCAATCTCGGCGAAGCGCAGAAGGGCTTCCGTTTACTCGAGAAGATTGCCGGAGAGTACGAGCCGGCGCGGCTCGCCCTGCAACAAGCCGCGCCGCAGCGGGAAAGACTTGCGCGGAGTTTACTGCCGAGATAACTACTGGAGCTTGCCCCGGCCCGCGACCAGCCAGATGCTCTCCACGTGGTCACCCCGGAGGCCATAAACCCGTTCGTGGAGGTTGACGGCGACGCAGACGTGGTTCGGTATCACGCGGACTCTTTCGCCCACGACGAACGAGCGGTCGACGCCCGTCAGGTCGACGAAGCCATGCTCTTCATTCATCTTGTGGAACTTCGCTTCTGGAGCTTCGACGATCCTGCCGAAGGTGACTTCGCTCGAGTTGGCGAGCCGGTCGGAGGAGAACGTCTTGGAGCCGCCGTCCAGGATCATCTGGTGTGGGCGGGCGGTGCTGACGACAGTCGTCAGCACGTTGGCGGCGCAATCCTCCCACGCGCAGGCGCCGGAGCCGACGGTGTTGCGATCGTTGAAAATGTAGGTGCCCGGGCGCATTTCGTTAACGCCCGACACTTCGTGGGTGTGGTCCCAGGTCGGCGTCGATCCCGCGCTTACGATGGGGCAGGCGATCGAATGGCGGGTGAGCAGATCGAGCGCGCCGGCCACCCGATCGCTCACGTGCTTCAGTTCGGCGTGGCCCTCGGCGTCCATTTTCTTGATCTGGCCGGGGTAGAAAGCGAGGCCCTCGAAGGTTAAGCCGGGTAGCGCTTCGATGCCTTGCACCAGCGCCAGGAGGGGCTCGCCCGCGTCGACGCCGACGCGACCCAGGCCGACGTCGAATTCGGCCAGCACACCGATGGAAACTCCGGCGGCCTGGGCGGCGGCGCTTAAGGGACGGGCGATGTCGAGGCTATCGAGCGACATCGTAACTTTGGTTTTGCGCGCGACCTCGATCAAGCGCGCGAGCTTGGCGGAGCCGAAGGTGGGGTACGCAATCAGAAGATCGGGCGAGCCGGCGTCGAGCATCACTTCGGCTTCGCTCACTTTGGCCACGGAGAGTCCGGCCGCGCCGAGGGCGAGTTGCTGGCGGCCGAGCGCCGGGATTTTGTGGGTTTTGGTGTGCGGGCGCAGGCGCAGCCGGTGCTGGCGGGCGTAATCGGCCACCCGGGCCAGGTTGCGCTCCATGATATCGAGATCAATCAGGAGCGCGGGGGTATCGAGGTCGTGCAGGGTCACGGATACCAGTGTAAATCGATCACTCGGGCGGCGGCGAGTTGGGTGCCGCGGTGGGCGGCAGCGTTGAGCGATACAGGGCGCTCACGGTAATCGCTTTGGTGACGGTGAACCGGTTAACGGCAACTGCGCTGGGAGCATCGCCGATCCACTGCTGGAAGCTGAAGCCCGGTCTAGGGAAGGCCTCGACGCGCAGGACGGAGCCCGGAACATAACAGTTTTCCGTCAGGTAAGGTTGCTCTCCCGCCAGCAGCGTCAACGAGAAGGAGCCGGCCGTCGCCGGTTGCTGCCCGATAGTGACGTAATAACACTGAACTTCGTAGTTGGCGGTGTACGCCGTATTCATGCTGGGAGCGGGGAAATTAACGCCATTGGACAAATTCCCCGGGGTGATATCGACAAAGCGCCGGATGGCGCCATCCGTACCGGCGCTGGTAAACGGAGCTGCTGAAAGGGTGACAATGCCGGGGGCTACAGTGAGCGTCGCCAGGCCCAAGCCTTGCGCCCGCCTTACCTGGGCGTTAGCGGGTAAGATGAAGCTAATGGCGACATCGGCCGGTACCGGCGCGCTGGTAAAGCGCAGCGTAGCTGTCCGGGCGATACATTCCGCCGAAATCGTTACCGGACCGTCAAGAAAGACGTCGGCCGGGGCGGGGCGCGTGGTCGCGTTGCTGGCCGAGAGCGGCTGGACGGTCACCATGCCCGGCGTGTAGCCGGCCGAGGCGATGAGGTTCACCGTCAACCGGGAGCCGGGCGAATAGTAACCACTCGAACCAGTGACCGGCGAAAGGTCAATGGTGCAGCCGGTGGGCTGGCGTACCAGAACCTGGAAGCCGGTAGGCTCAAAGTCGGCCACGTAGGAAGTAGGAGCCAACGGCAGGACGATCACTTGGCTTAGCGGAGCGGCGGCCAACGTGACATTGGTGGCGGCGTTACGCCACCGGCGAAAAGTGTACTGCGTCAGGCCGACGACTTGGATCTGCGACGGGACCGCGAGAATGCGCGGCGGAATCGTGGGCCAGGAGAAGTTCTGGGCATTGCTGACAAGATTGCCATCGGCGATCACCTGCAGACCGACGTTGGCGGGGAAAGTGCCAACCGTGATCGCGAAGACCGTCGAATTGCGGCAGACCACGTCGAGCGTGCTGGGCGCGGTGAGGGTGACTACCGCACCGGAGCTGTTGAGCGGGCTGGGGAAGCCGTTGCCGGCGGCGAAGGTGGCAGAGTTAACCACCCATCCGGTCGGCAGAATAATGTTGACCGGCAACGTCGAGCCGGCGAGATAGAAGCCGGGCAAAGGCGTCACCCGGCAATTACCGGCCACGGTAACCGTAAGGCGATGGTAGGTGTCGTAGTTGGCGAGGTAGCTGGAGGCGTTGGTGGGTAAGGGGACGGATTGGACGGTGGAGGTCCATTCGGGAACCACTTGGCCGTTGAGGGTCCAATCGCGGAAGCGGTATTCGATGTTGCCGCCAGGTGCGGTAAGCGTGGATGGGGCGGTGGAGACGGCCGAGGGCGCGATAGTAGTGGCATAGTTGTCGAGGCCGCTACTGTCGCCGGAGACGCCGACCGTAGCGCCGATGTTAGCGGGGTTGGTGCCGACTTCGAACACCGGCTTCACGGAAGCGACCTGACCTTCGAAGCACTGGCCGGCATTGCCTTGGGCCAGGGCTTGCAACTCAGCCAATGTCAGCACGCGGCTGTAGAACGAGAGTTCGTCGAACTCGAAAGCGATGGGGTCGACCGGGTTGAGCGTCGAGTCCGAGGAGACGCCAATTTGGAGCGGATTGGGTGTGGCGAGGCTGCCGGTAGGTACAATCCCGGCCGAGGCGAGCGTTTCGGCCACGCCATTCACGAAAATGCGCGGTTCAGCGTCACGCGGAACGAGCACCGAGACCTGCACCCATTGGTCGGCCCGCAGCGTCGTGTTGCCGGTCCAAAGACCCAGGTTGCCGCCACTGACGAGAGCGAATTCGAGGCGGCCATTCACCAGGCGCAGGCGGTAGCCCTGGGTCGGGCGGACCGCGTTGGGCGGCGAGGTGTAGGTCATCTTTTCGAGGATCGTACGGCCGCCGGCATTCGCGGAAAGCGAACTCCCCGGCTGCAGCCAGAAACCGAAGGAGAAGGGGCCCGTGTCGAAGTTGAGCTTGGGAGTGGCGCCAAGCGTGCGCAGGGAGTTGGTGCCTTCCTGCAACCGCACGCCGCGGCCGACGCGGCCCACGCCGCGGGTGATGTTGCCGGCAATTACCATGGGTTCGTTCGGGGCGAAGCCGGAATCGTCAAACGGTCCCGTGGCGTTCTCGAAGCGATACCAACTCAGCAGGCCGGGGGGGGCGGCCACGCAGCCTTGGTCATTGCGTCGGCAATAGCCAGTGCCGGCGGCGGCGAATATCGACTGCACTTCGGCGGCGCTGAGCGTGGAGTTAAAGATGGCGAGTTCGTCGATCGCGCCGATGGTGTCGGAAGTTTCCGCGCTAAAGGCGCCCACGTGCAAGGGGCTCCCGCTGCTGAGGCTTGCAAGCGGCATCGGTCCCCGCGCCGCGCCAAGGGTTTCGAGTGCACCATCGACATAGAGGGCGGGAGCGGTGACGCCGCGGTCGACGACGGCGGCGACGTGGTGCCAGCGGCCATCGTCGAGCCGGGTGCGATTAGCGGTCCAGAAGCTGGCCGCACTGCGAGGAGAGCCGGCCGGGGAGATTTGGAGACGCAGAAAGCCGTCTTCGAGAAGCATGCTGTAGCCGCCGCCCGAGCCGCGGTCGTCACCGTGCTTATCGAGAATGGCCCGGCGGCCGGCACCGGACGGGAAATAACGGATCCAGGCCGCCAAGGCGAAGTTGCCGACGCCGGCGTCCAGTTCAGCGGCCCCATCGACCGTGCGGAGCCCTCCGCCGGGTGCGGTGCGCACGAATTGCACGGCTAGCCCAATTTGGCCGACGATCTGTTCCGTGCTTCCAGAGAGGAAGTTGTTTTGTGCGGCTCGATCGTTCCAAACGAGCCCGGAGACTTCCTCGAATCCATACCAGCCGACCATGCTGCGCCGCGCCGAGACGGCCGAACAGACGGGGGGGCGGCATTGGCCGGCGGGGCCAGCCGCGAACAGGTTCCGCGCTTCGGACGGCAGTAAGGCGCGGCCGTAGAATTGCACTTCGTCCAGGTCGCCCACGAATTTGGCGGGGCTGATTTGGTCGCCCCCAATGCGCAGCGGGCGCACCGATTGAATCGCGCCGACGTAGCCTTCGATGGACGTAAACTGGATGTCGGTTTCGCTGGCCGGGTCAACCGCGAAGGTCACGCGGCCCAAGGTGCGATCGACGCTGACGACGATAAAGTGCCATTCGCCATCGTTTATCTTCTTCAAGTTAAAGGCCAAGAAGCCTTCGTAAAAATACGGCAGCGCCGAGCCCATCAGGAGTTGTAGATGGCCGGCCGGGGAGACCGCGATGGCCCAGCCCTGGGGCGTGCGGCAGCCGCCGGCCGTACCAATGCAGCGCTTATCCACGAAGACCGCGCCCGCGTTCGTGGTGCGGAGCCACACGCTGACGCTAAAGTTCTGCGTCGGGTAGTTGAACGCCGTGCTGTTGGTGATCTCAAGGAAACTGCCGCCGTTGAAACGCAAAGCGGAGCCGACGAGACCCGGAATGGTAACGGGGTTGCCAAAGGAAGCCGCCTCCGGGCCGAGGCCGCCGACACTGGTTGTCGAGGCGCTAGAGGCCAGCGGGGCCTCAAAGTCATACCATCCATCCAGATTGGCCAAAACCGGGAGACAGGGAGAAGTCGCCTCTGGTGGGGGCAGGTTGGCACCGATGTCGGATGCTTGCCCCAGCAGACGAAACGCTAAGCAGAACAAGGGACAAATTACTCGCAAAAGGGTTCCTCCTCGGATTGGGCTTCGATGGTCCAGTTCTGCCAAGCAGAGCAAGGGCCAAATTACCCGCAGACGGGGGGATCGCCTGCGGTAAGCCTCCCGACGCAGGCTCACGCCAACGCGGGGGGGGAATTTCCCACCTGGGGTTACTATAGCGCGAAAGGGGGTTCCAAAATGGGACGAACAGGCCTTTTCTCTTAGTACTTCTGCGAGGCGGCTAAGGTGTTCGTCTTACCAGATGAGCTTGAGCGCGAATTGGAGATGGCGGGGATCGTGTTATCGGGGAAAGGCTGGCCGGTGGTGAGGTCGTTGATGGGGCGGTTGGCGGGCAGTTCCCCGAAGTAGCCTTGGCGCATGCGCAGGCTGGGCAGGGTGTTGGGGACAGTGGAGGTTGGCAACGGGACGGTGTAAAGGCCCAGGTCGTTGGTGACGGCATGGCGCTCAAGTCCCGTGGATTTGGCGCGCACCGTGAGGGAGGCGCCCGGGATGGCCGCGCCGGAAGCATCGGTAACGCGTCCGCCCACTTGCGCGGTCTGGGCCCGGGCGCTGACACAGAGGAGCGTAAGGATGCCCAGTTTAGCGAGATTCATGCCGCGATTATTTGACGATTACCTCGTCATGATCGTCACTCCGGAAGAGCGAGGCGGGCAGGCCTTCGCTGTTGACGAGGTTGGCCTCGGCGGGGTTATTCTCCCAGGCGTAACGGACGGCCCGCGGGTCGGCCACTTGAGGGCTGAAGACCACCACCGTGGCGCCCTCAATGCGCGCTTCGGCGGGGACAAAAACGCCATCGGTGCCGGCGATCGTAAAGCCTTTGGCGGGTCCGCCGCCGCGAGTCTTCAGGCCACTGCCCGCGTGCTGGAACCAGACGCGCATCGCGTTGCCCTCCCGCGTCGTTTGGCGGTAAAGCGGGCTCGACCAAACGAAGCCATTCTCCCCATAAGCGACATGCCGGGCCGCCAGAGCCAGGCGCTTCGCAACGTCCTGCTTGTTCTTCGGATGGATGTCCTTGTCTTCGCCGATGTCGTTGATGACGGCCATACCGGTGCCGCGCAGGGCCAGGGCTTTCATCTGGCCTTCCTGCACCTTCATCCAATGGCCGTTCTTCGAAGCGTTGCCGAAGTTGGCCAATTGGACCCAGAAAAACGGGAAGTCACCTTGGCCAAACGCGCGGCGCCAATCCTGCACCAGGGTCGTCATCGCTTCGCCATAGATGTGGCCCTGGCCGCGTCCGGCTTCGGTTTCGCCTTGGTACCAAAGGGCGCCCTTGATGGTGAATTTCACGATCGGGGCGAGCATGCCGTTGTAGAGCGTCGACGGCTCGTGCGGATTGCCCGGACCCATGGGCGCACCCGGGCGCGCGCCGGACTTGCCCCCGTCTTCCCACTTCTTCAGCCGTTGCTCATACTGGGTTTGGTTGTCCGGATACTTGGCAATCACCTCGGCCCAGAAGGTGTTGAAGGGCAGCAGGCGGGCGTTCGCGCTCAACGCCGGGCCGCTCATCCAGGCGGCGATCGGCGTGCCTCCCCAGGAGGTATGGATGAGGCCCATCGGCACCTTGAGGTCCTGGTTCAGTTGCCGGCCGAAGTAGTACATCACCGCCGAGAAGTTGCGCACCGTCTCCGGCGTGCAAACCACCCACTTGGCTTCTACGTCGCCTACCGGCACGTTGGAAGGCTTGCGCGGCACAAAGAAGAGGCGGATTTCGGCGTTGTCAGCGCCGGCGATCTCCTGCTCGGCGTTGTTCGTCTGCCGGACTTCCCACTGCATGTTCGACTGCCCGGAGCCCACCCAAACGTCGCCCACCAGGACGTCGGTTACCGTGAGCGAGTTATTCCCCTTAATGGTCATCTCCGCGGCGGCGGCTGCCTTCATCGGCGCGAGCCAGACTTCCCAGCGTCCCAGAGCATCGGCGTTGGTCTGCGCGGATTGGCCGCGGAACCCAACCGTGATGGCCTCGCCGGAGGTGGCGCTACCGAAGATGCGCACCGGGGCGTCGCGTTGGAGCAACATGTGGTCGCCGATCAAGGCGGGCAGCTTGACGTCGGCCAGGCATAGGAAGGAGCCGAGCGTGAGCGCGGCGAAGAGTTTGTATTGCATGCGTGGGAAGATTATATCCCTTCAGCCGTCCGCTGGTAGCGATATACTGCGAAGCGTCATGAACCGACGTACCTTCTTACAGACTCTCTCCGTGGCCGGCGCCGCGCACATCGGGCGGACGCCCTCCGAGGCGGCGTTGCCCAAGGCGAAAATCACCCGCGTGCGCATTTATGAGCCGCCGAATCTGAATCAACTCTTCAACCAAAGCACGATGATCGCGACGGTAGAAACCGACAACGGCTTGGTGGGCATCGGCGAGGGCGGGTCCAAAGATACGCTGGAGCAATGCGCGGGCACTTTGATCGGCAAAAATCCCTTTAAGATCGAAGCCATCTGGCAGGAGATGTACATTGCCTGGTTCTATCCACCGGGCCGGGAGAAAGTGCATGCCTTGGGGGCGCTCGATATGGCGCTCTGGGACATTAAGGGCAAAGCCCTGGGGATGCCAGTGCATGAGTTACTCGGCGGGACGGTGCGGAATCACCTGGAGTGTTACGCCACCGGCGGCGTGCAGCGTCCGGCCGGGTCGCCACCGCTGTCGCTGGGCGACCGGGCCAAGGCCACCATGGATGCGGGCTATCGTGCCTTCCGCATGGGCGCGGGCGATACGCGCGAGGGCGCGGTGTTTAATACGCACGAGCGGGTGCGCAAGGTGGCGGCGGACTGCAAGGAAGTGCGACAGGCGATCGGCAAAGATGGCGATTGGTGTATCGACTTCCACCAGCGGTTCGACTATAGCGACGCCCTGCGCGCCTGCCGTCTGATTGAGGAATTCGAGCCTTACTTTGTCGAAGATCCGGTCCGCGATGAACACGCCCACCAGGACTTACCGAAGTTACGGCTGATGACCAGCGTGCCGTTAACTCATGGCGAAGAGTGGGGTCAGCGCTACGACTTTAACAAGTTAGTCGAGAACCACGATATCGACTATATTCGTGCCACCCTGCCCAATGTCGGCGGCATTACCGAGATGATGAAGATCGCCGCGATCTGCGAGACACATGCCGTGGGCATCATTCCCCACTTCACCGGGCCCATTTCGACGGCCGCGCTGGTGAACTCGCTTTCTACTTATGCCGGTCCGGTAATTATGGAATATAACTACGGCGGGCGGCCGATTGAGCACTTACCCGAGTGCCTGGACTTTAAGGACGGAAAGGCGCTCATCAACGACCGCCCCGGCTTGGGCGTCCGGGCCGACTTGACGAAATGTAAGTTAATCGGCGAAGTGACTCAGCCCGGCCGGAAGAATGTTTTTTATCGGCCGGATGGCTCTTTAACGCATTGGTAAGCAACCTAATGCTTCGACCAGGATCGCACTAGCCTACAGCGTGAGCGGTGGGGTGAATTAGTACTTGTTCCAGCGGTCAAAGCACCAGTGCGCTTATCGCTTTTTTTAGTACTGATTGCGAATCAATTTAAACTAGCCCATCGCGTAAGCGATGGGTCACATACGCCCTCGAAAAAGGCTGACCGATGTGACCCGTCGCTCACGCGACGGGCTAGGATGGCAGGCTGCATCAGAAGAAAGAAACTACGCGGTCAGGGCGCCGCCGCACCCCGGCACGCTTTGCTGCGAGAGGCTTTACCTAGCCCCCTTGCCCCCTGGTTCCTCCAGGACTGCTAGACTACTGGGCGTATGCGTCTAACAAGATCAACCTTCGTCGTTTGCCTGGCCGCTACCCTGCTGGCCAGCGTTTCCGCCTGGGCGGCCGATAAGCCCAGCTTCACCGGCACCTGGGAAATGAATAAGTCCAATAGTGACTTCGGCCAGATGCCGCCGCAGATGGTGCCCGATAAGCTTACCCAAAAGATCGTGCAGAAGGGCGACGCCGAGATGCGCGTCGAATCCGCCACCACGGGTGCACGCGGTATGGCGTCCACCGACATGAAGTACAAGCTCGATGGCAGCGAGAGCACGAACAAGAATCAGATGGGCGAAGTGAAGAGTACCGCCAAGTGGGAAGGCAGCGCTATCGCCATCTCTTCGCAGCGCGAAGTGCAGGGCATGTCGATCAGCCTGACGGAGAAGTGGGAACTGGCCGCCGACGGCAAGACGATGACCGTCAACCGCACCATGACCGGCACGCCCATGGGCGACGTGGTCACCAAGACAGTTTTCGACAAGCAGTAGTGTCTAGCCCACAGCGTAAGCTGTGGGCTAGATGCGCTTGCGCAACTCATCCACGCTCACCGCGAGGATGATCACCGCGCCAATTGTGGCTTGTTGCACGAAGGGCTGAATGCCCAACAGATCGCAGCCGTTCGATAGCAGGCCCATGATGAAGGCGCCGATCAGCGTTCCGACGACGCTGCCCTCTCCGCCGCGCAGGCTACCCCCGCCGATCACCACGGCCGCAATGGCTGGCAGTTCATAGCCTTGGCCCGCCGTGGGTTGGCCCGTCATCAGGCGCGAGCTCTCAATCATCCCCGCGAGGCCGGTCAGCATGCCGCAAATGCCGTAGATCACCGTCGTGTGGAATTTTACGGGAATGCCCGCATAGAAGGCCGCGTCCGGGTTACTGCCGATGGCGAAAGCGTAGCGGCCGAGCTTGGTGTGTTCGAGAATCACGTGCACCACGGCGGCGACCGCCAGCAGGATCAGCAGCACAAACGGTACGCCGGCCACGGAGCCTTCGCCGAGGAAGGAGAAGCCCTTGGGCACGTTCTGCACGGGCATGCCGTTGGTGAGGATGAGGGCGAAGCCGCGGATGATGAGCAAGGTGCCCAACGTCACGATGAAGGGGTTGATGCGCAGGCGAGTGGTTAGCGCGCCGTTCAACAAGCCCGCCAGGCAGCCGACCACAATGCCCACGGCGATGCCCGCGGGCACTGAGTAGCCGGACGTCATGGTCCCCGAGGTCATGGTCCCCGAGGTCATGGTCATAGTGCCTAAGCAGCCGGCCAAAGCGAGGATGGAGCCGACCGAAAGGTCGATGCCGCCGGTGATGATCACCATCGTCATGCCGAGCGCCATGATGTTGATGACGGCCGTCTGCCGCACCACGCTCGACAGGTTGGTCGACGTGAAGAAGTTGGGCGTGGCAATGATCAGGCCCACGAACAAGGCGATGAGGGTTAAGAAAGGCAACAGCCGTTGCCACAACGAACTACGCATTAGTGCACACTCTCTTTAAAGGCCGCCAGATGCATGATCTGCTCTTGCGTGCAGCCGCCGGGCAATTCGCCGGTGAGGCAGCCTTGCTTCATCACCAGGATCCGGTCGGCGACGGAGATCAACTCGGGCAACTCCGAACTCACCATTAGAATCGCCGCGCCTTGCCTAGCCAATTCTTCCATCAGGGCAAAGACTTCAGCCTTGGCGCCGACGTCGATGCCGCGCGTTGGCTCGTCGAAGAGGAAGATGCCAGCGTCGCGCGCGAGCCATTTGGCGATGGCGATCTTCTGCTGATTGCCGCCTGACAGACGGCCGACGAGTTGCTTTGGGCCGGCGGCTTTCACGCGCAGGCGGTGCATAAACTTCGTCTCCACGGCGCGCTCCTCGGCTTGCCGCAGCAGGCCGTATTGGCTGATCCGGTCGAGGCTGGCGAGCGTGATGTTCTGGCCGATGGGAAGGCCCAAGGCGAGGCCGGTCTTCTGCCGGTCCTCCGTGATGTAGGCGAGGCCCGCGGCGACGGCTTCGCGCGGCGAGCCGATGCGCTTCGGAACGCCGTCCACCTCAATCGACCCTGCCGCGATGGCGTCGATGCCGAAGATGGCCCGGCAAAGCTCCGTGCGCCCGGCGCCGATAAGGCCGCCAATGCCCAAGATCTCTCCGGCGTGAACTTCGAGGCCGATGCCTTTGAGCAAGGGCGGACGGCTTAAGCCGGTCACCTTCAGCCTGACCTTGCCGCGCGCGATGGGGGAGCGCTGGTAGACGGCGCTCACCTCGCGGCCCACCATGTGCTTGATCAACTGGTTCATGCTGAGTTCAGCCAGGGCACTGGTGTGGACGGTCTCGCCGTCGCGCAGCACCGTCACCTGGTCGCCGATGGTGCGCAGTTCTTCGAGGCGATGCGTAATGTAGATGACGCCCACGCCGCGGGTCTTCAACTGGGCGACGATTCGGAAGACTTCCTTGGTTTCGGACTCCGACAAGGACGACGTCGGCTCGTCGAAGATCAGCAAGCTCGAGCCGTGGCGGATGGCGCGGCAGATCTCCACCATCTGTTTGCCTGCCGGGCTCAACTCGCGCACCTGCATGTCGGCACGCAGCGGGAAGCCGTATTGCTCAATCAAATGGCGTGCCTCCTGCATTAGGCGTTGGCGCGGGACGAAGCCATAGTGGGATGGTTCGCGACCGAGGAAGATGTTCTCGGCGACGGTGAGATGCGGGGCCAGCAGGCTCTCCTGGTGCACCATCGAGATGCCGGCTTCGGCAGCGTCGCGGGGGCTGCGGAAGGTGGCGGGTTGGCCGCGCCAGAGCAAGCGGCCCTCGTCGGCGGTCTGCATGCCGGCCACGATCTTCATCAAAGTCGACTTGCCTGCGCCGTTCTCGCCCATCAGCAAATGCACTTCGCCCGAGTTGACGCGGAGCGTCCCCTGGCGCAGCGCCGTCACCCCACCGAATCGTTTCTGAATCCCCTCAAGTTGCAGCAACATGCCGAAACCTCAAAGTGTATCAGGCAGGCAGCGCGGTCAACGCCCGCGCTCCACCAGCAGCACTCCGGCGAGCACCAGCGCGGCCGAGGCCATCACGACCATCGTGAGGCTTTCGCCCAACAGCAGCCAGCCTAGCAGGCTCGCCAGGATGGGCTGCGTGTAGGAGAACGCCGCTACGCGCGAGGCGGGCACCCAGGTAAGGGCGTAGTAGAAGATCAGATAGGCCAGCACCGACGAGCAACTGGCCATGTAGAAAATGCCGGCCCAAACGGTCCACGACAGTTGGCCCCAGGCGACGTTCTGGCCCGTGAACCCTACCACGGGCAGCATCGCGACGCCGCTCAGCATGTAGGCGAAACCGGTCATGGTGAAGGTGCCGAGGCGCTGCGTATAGTCCTTGCCGTAGACAGAGAAGCCGGCGAACAGGAGCGTGCTGCCGTAGATGAAGAGGTCACCCACGGTGCTGGCGCCGGCGCTGCCGCCTTTGGAGAGTTGCAGCAAGCCGACACCGGAGAAGGCCACGGCCAGGCCGGCGAGCTTCCAGCTGTTCAGCTTCTCTTGACCGCGGATTGCGGCCAGCAGCAGCACTTGCACGGGTGCCACGGCGGCGATGATCGCCGCGTGCGCGACGCTGGTTTGCCCCATACCCATCACGAAGAAGATCTGGTTCATCGCCACGCCGCACAGACCCAGGACCAACATGGCCGGGAGGTCCTGACGACGCCAGCGGCCTTCGCCCTTGATCAGGAAGACCGGCAGGACGCAGAGGCCGGCCACCACGGTGCGCACCGCGGCCAAAGTGAGCAACGGCAGGTGGGGAGAGACGGCTTTGGTGACGATGTAATTAAGGGCCCAGATGAAGGTCATCAGGCCGATCAATAAGTAGAGCTTGGTGCGGCTGGGGCGTTGCGCCATGGCGATGCTAGCGGGCAGGGAAGCGGTCGCCGTACTCAACTCAGCACCACCTCCCGCACTTGGACGCTCTTCAGGAAGTCATGGTCGATCCGATAGCCGAAGCCGGGTTCATCGGTGACGGCGATGGTGCCTTTGGGCGATACCGTTACCCACGGGTCAATCACGTCGCGTTTCCAATAACGTTCGCTAGCCGAGACGTCGCCGGGCAGGACGAAGTTGGGGAGTGTCGACAGGGCGATGTTGTGCGCGCGGCCGATGCCGCTTTCGAGCATGCCACCGCACCAAACCGGAATCTTGTGCTGTTGGCAGAGGTCGTGGACGCGCTTGGCTTCGCCGAAGCCGCCGACGCGGCCGAGTTTGATGTTGATGATGCCGCAGGCTTTCATCTCGATGGCTTGGCGGGCGTGGTGCGCGGAGCGAATGCATTCGTCCAGGCAAATGGGCGTTTTGAGGCGCGCTTGCAGGGGTACGTGGTCAATAATTTCGTCGTGTGCCAGCGGCTGCTCGATCATCATCAAGTAGAATTCGTCGAGTTTCTGTAAGTGGTCAATATCGGCCAGAGTGTAAGCGGAATTGGCGTCGGCCATCAGGGCAATTTGCGGGAAGGCCTTGCGCACTTCGCGAATTACGTCGATATCCCAGCCGGGGGCGATCTTCATCTTGATGCGTTGATAGCCGGCGTTTACTTCCGTCTCGATCTTCTGGAGTAACTGGGGCACCGTATCTTGAATGCCAATGGAGACGCCGCATGGAATCTCCTTTCGCGCTCCGCCGCCGATAGCTTGATAGAGAGGGATGCCTTTGAGGCGGGCCTCCAAGTCCCAAACTGCCGCCTCCACGCCGCCGCGGGCCATGTTGTGGCCGCGGATGTGCGCGGTGCGGGCATTCACGTCCTCGGCGGAACCGAGCTCATGGCCCAGCAACCGCGGCGCGACATAGTCCTTGCCGATCAGCCAAGCCGCGTTCACCCACTCTTCGTTGTAGAAGGGGTTTTCGCCGCAGGTCATCTCGCCCCAGCCGGAGACGCCATCGGCTTGGACTTCCACTAAAACAATGGAGCGTGAGTAAGTGCGGCCAAAGCTGGTTTGAAAGAAATGCACGAGCGGCATTTCGATTTGGCGTAAGATGATGCGGTCTAGTTTGATTCCCATGGTCCTAATAAGTAAGTGCCGGTTTCCGGAGTAGATTCGACGCCGATAACGGCCAGCCCTTCGCGAAAGTAGCGGCTAAAGTCGGCGCCGGCGGCGGCTTGGATGGCGCGGGCCCGTTCGGGGTCGCGCATTTTGAGCTCGGCAATGTCGGAGGGGATACGGATGCGCGCCTCGATTGTTCGGCGCGGGTAAGTGCCGCCGGAGGTGATGATGCGCACGCGTTCGCCGGCGATGTGCCATTCGGCGATGCAACGATCGGTGGGCAGGCCGCCGTGTAAGTGGCTCGAGGTGGTGCCATATTGGTTATAGACGAAACGGCGCACCACGGCCCCGAGCCTCTCGACATTGAAGAAGGCGTTTTTGAGCTCCAGCGGGTCGAAGGTCCACTCGATGAGGTCGAAGCCTTGGGCCAGGGCATCCTCGCGCTGGGCGAGTTTCAACCTCCGGCCTAAGCCGTGGTTCCGGTAATCTTTCAGGACGCCCAACATGTGGCTATGGAGATAGGATTTTCCGCCCGGCTTCACCCCAGGAATGGCGAGCAGAAAAGCGACCATCTTCGAACGATCGAAGGCGCCGAATACCTGGCCGCCAATCTTCGTAGAAACGACAAATAATCGCACGGGGAGTAAGTCAATATCTTCGAAGCCCCAAATGGTCTTCTGTAACTGCACCGCGTCACGGAATTCGCTTTGTTCGATTAACTGCCGGATTTCAAGGCGATCTTCGCTTCCTGCCACAATAACTCCATCTCGTCGATATTCGATTCTTCCCACGGCCGGCCCATCTCATCGAGCCGTGCCTCCACATAGCCAAAGCGCCGCCGGAATTTGGCGTTCGACTTACGCAAAGCCTGCTCCGGATCTACTTTCAGAAACCGGGCCAAATTCACCATCACAAATAGGATGTCGCCGAACTCGTCTTCGATTTCGGCCGCCTGGCCACCCCGGCGTGCGTCGTCCAGTTCTGTAAGTTCTTCTTGTAACTTATCGAAGACGGGCTCGATGCGGGGCCAGTCGAAGCCTTTCGCGGCGGCTTTGGCAGCGATCTGCTGAGCTTCGGCCAGGGCCGGGAGCGCCCGCGACACGCCGTCGAGCAGCGCGACCTTGGCGTGGCCTTTCGCGGTCTTTTCGGTGGCCTTGATCTCGTCCCAATTGCGCTTCACATCCTCGGCCGTTTCGGCTACCACTTCGCCAAAGATGTGCGGATGGCGGCGGATGAGCTTCTGGTTGATCGCCGCGAGCGAGTCTTCAATACGGAAATGGCCGGCTTCCGCCGCCATTTGGGCGAAGAATACGGGCTGGAGCATCAAGTCGCCCAGCTCTTCCGCCAGTTCGGGCCAGTCCTGGCTGTCGATGGCGTCGAGCACTTCATAGGTCTCTTCGAGGAGGTAGGGCTTGATGGTGTCGAAGGTCTGTTTCCGGTCCCACGGGCAGCCGTCGTGAGCCCGCAGGCGTGCCATCAAGCGGACCAGTTCATTGAATCGGTCCCCGGCAATGCCGGAGTCAGGATGGGAGGGGATTTCACTCATGGCAATCGGCGGCTACTCGACGGAGAGGCAGAACTCTTACTGTAACATTTGCCCGCCTGCGCCGGCGTGGGTCGGGCGGAGAAAGACCGGCACCATGGCGCGGCCTTCAGCCCGACGATCCGAATCGAAATCACTCGCGGCTTAGCTGCGGAAGGGCCGATCGCCGAACTTCCAGGTGCGTTCGTCGAAGTACATCGTCTTGCCTTGGCGATAGCTTTGGACGGCCAGGGAGATCAGCACTTGGGCGCGCGCGGCGATGTCGACATTCAAGGTCGGCTGTTGGCGCGAGCGGATGCAGCTTAAGAAATTGCCCACGTGGGTCTTCATGGTGTCGGTGGGGTCCACCGGAATCTTGATCTCGGCTTCGCCCTTAAACTTCTCTTCGAGCTCCGGCACGATGTACTTCTTGCCGCGCATTTCGGCCTTAAGCGTGATGTAAGGGGCGGAGCCTTCGAAACGGCCGTGCTCCACCATGATGAGCGAAGCGCCGTGGCCGCGGATGAGTCCCGGGATGTGCTGGGAGTTGGCCATCGACGAACTCAAGACGAGGGAGTGGCCCTTGGCATAGTCGCCCATCACATTAAACGTGTCGGGCACTTCGCGGTCGGGCTTTGAGGGGTTCTCGGGCAGTTTGTCGAAGGCGTAGATGCCGCCGCCGGCCATCACTTTGGTGGGGAACTGCGCTTCGCCCCAGCAGACGTTCATCGGGGCGACGACGTGGAAGAAGAGGTCGGTGGCGATGCCGCCTGAATAGTCCCAATACTTGCGAAAGCGGAAGAAACGGTCCGCGCCGTTATCCTTCACCCAGTCGCGCTTGGGGGCGTGGCCCAGGTACATCTTCCAGTCGATGTAATTCTCGCCTTTGCCGTCGGGGCCGGCGGCGGGGTCGATGGTGTAGTTCCACTCGCCTTCGACGGAATTGCGATGATAGCTGCCCTGTGACAGCAGCATCTTCCCAATCATACCGTCGCCGATGGCCTTCTTGGCTTTGTGCCACTGATCGCCCGAAGTCGTCTGGGAACCCACCTGCAGGACGCGCTTGGTTTCCTTCACCGTCTGCGACAGCATGCGCGCTTCGTCGATGGTATGGCACATTGGCTTTTCGAGGTAAACGTCCTTGCCTTTGTCCATGGCTTCGAGGGCGATCTTGGCGTGCCAGTGGTCGGGCGTGGCGACGATGACGGCGTCGACGTCCGAGCGGTTCAGGATCTCACGATAGTCGAGCGAGCCGTCGCACTCGTGGAACTTCTTGTTGGCATCCAAACGCTTCTGGTAGACGTCGCAAACCGCGACGATTTTGGCGGGATTGTCCTTCTCGCCCACCTGCTTAAAGACGCGCGACACATAGGAGCCGCGGCCGCCCGCGCCAATCACGGCGACATTGATTTTGTCGTTGGCGCCGATAACCCGACCGGCGTTCATTTTGGTGTTGCTGCCGGCCGCGGCGAGGCTCGAAGTGATGGCCGTGGAAGCGGCGATGAAGTTACGACGCGAAGAAGAGTCAGACATGGTTCAATCCTTTTCAGTTGAAGTTTATCACCGTCCGAGCCCAGGGGCGCGCACACGTCTGCTAAAAAACAAACGGACCCGGTGAGGGGCCCGTTGTTTTAGGTTCAGTTATCGCGCCGGCCGTTACTAATCCGGCAAAGTCACTTCCCCCACTCTCGGGTATAAAAAGGCTTACGCCGTTTCCCAGGGGAACGTGCAAGCGTTCGGATCGATGGCTACCGTTTCCCAGGGGAACGTGCAGGCATTCGGGTCGATCATCGCGGTTTCCCAAGGAAACGTGCAGGCATTCGGGTCGATATTCATCACCCCGAAGGCCGTCAAGGCCATGACAGCCGCGACGAACAACATCTTCATGTAGATGGTCCTCATTTGAAATCCTTTCCCAATCAAGTAAATTGAATTTCTCCCTCCCCAGTACTCTTGGGACCACAACCCTCGTAGTACTAAGGTGAAGATCCCTAAAGGGTAGCAGAAATTGGGGGTGGAGCTAAGGGGAAAGCCTGAGATAGATGTGAAAATAGGCCCGGTACGACAGGCCTATTCGAGGGGAAAATGATTAAAATCGCGTTACGAGGGTTGTTTGAGCGTGGACTCGAGCGTGTCGGCAAAGCTGCGGCTGCCGCGCGGACGATGGCCCGGCCATTCGAGGCGCATATCCTTACAGATTTCGTCGAGCATTTGGATGGTGGCTTCGCGGGTTTCGGTAGCAAAAACCATTAGCAAGAGATTGTCACACAAAGCATTAATAATACGAGGGATGCCCTGCGAGCGAACGTGGATTTCGTCCAGCAGGCTGTCGGAGAAAACCGTTTGTTCGGCGAGGCCGGCCTTGGTCAGTCGGCTGATGATGTACTCTTTGGTCTCATCGGAGGTGAAGGGTTCGAGGCCACAGCGAAGCACGATGCGCTGCTTCAACTGCCGTAAGCCGGGCGAATCGAGCTTGTAGTCGAGTTCGGGCTGGCCGGCCAGAATGATCTGCATCAGTTTGCCGATGCGGGGATTCTCGAGGTTGCCCAGCAAGCGGATTTCTTCGAGGACATCGGGGTCGAGGTTGTGGGCTTCGTCGACGATCAGCACGGTGGTGCGGCCTTGGTTCGCTTGCTGGATCAGCAACTGATTCAAAGCGAACAACACGTCGGTCTTCGAGGTGCGGGTGCAGCGGAGGTCAAGGTCATAGGCCATCATCTCGAAGAATTGGTCCGGCGTGATGCGGGAGTTGAAGATAAAGGCGAACTCAATGCCTTGCGCTTCGAGAAAGTCCCGCAAGCACTCGAGCATTGTCGTCTTGCCGGTGCCCACCTCGCCGGTAAGGACAATGAAACCCTTACGGCTCTGTACTCCGTAGATCAGGTTCGCCAGCGCCTCTTCGTGCAGCGGACTGCGGTAGAGAAACGCCGGATCCGGACTCAGGTTGAATGGATTTTCGCGAAAACCAAAATATGCGTTATACATTAGGTACCAAGGGACGCCAATAGGACTCCGAGCGTCTTAGCCTGTCTTTTTTTGCTCCGCACCTTCCGACAAAGGTACTCACAGGACGGAGCATAGCAGGTCCACCTCCTGAAACTATAACATAAGCCTTATCGGTAACCCCACGCATCGCATGAGTTTACCCCAAAACGCTTAAGCAGTCATGCCGAACTCGACCCAACCGGGCAGCGCGGCTGGCTTATTGGCGGCGAAGACAATCCGGCGTGTTTTGGGGAACGGTAGTCCGGTGGCGACGGCGCGGGCATAGTACGGAAGTTTGCCGAAAATCTTGCGCGCGTTCTCCGATTCGCTCTCGCCGGTGGCCACTTTGCCTAGCAAGCCGCCGCCCCAGCCGATGCACAGCAGGCAGCGATTTGGTTGCTGACGGACGTGGTCGAGATGACGCAACAGGCCGGCGACGGACTGTTGGAGCGGCAATAGTTTGGCGCGCTCGGCATAAGCGGCTTGAAGATTCAGGACGCTTTCCGCCCATTGGTTGGCGGCTTCGATTTGCCAGGCAGCGGTGTACGGTTCGCGCCAACGCAATTCGGGACGAACCGCCTCGCTGCCGAGGAAGGCCGGCTCCCAGGCATCGCCCACGAACTTCGAGCCCGGTGAGGCCATCTCGCAGAAGAACGCGGCCGAGTCATCACGGCGGCGATCGTCGACGGCGCCCGCCCCGGCTTGCTTCCAGCCCAATTCGAGCGTTTGGCCGCGGCCCACCAAAGTAGACGTCCGCACCAGGAAGACGCGGAAGGCGTCGGTGGAGACAGTTTGCGAATCGGCGAGGTTCAACGCGCGCAGGCGATTGGTGCCTCCGGCGCCCAGCGATCGCTCTTCCTGCTGCTCAGCGGGACGGCGAGGCGGCCGGTCGCTGTTGAGTTGCTCCAAAGTCGTCGCGTAGATCTTTTCCTGCCGCTCTGCCCACAGGCGATGCAGCACGGCGGTGCGCAAGGCACCCTTCAGCGATGTGGCCGGCAGGTAGTGGCCCGATGGCGAGTTGGCGAAGGTGGGGATGTGGCAGTACTCGGCGCGGGTGCGCTCGATGATTTGGCCCACGCCCGGCGACTCGAACGAAATCCGCCGTCCGGCGTAGTTCTGGGCGAAGCCACCCCAACTGGCGAAGTCGAGCTTTTCGGAGCGCAAGAGTTGCTCCAGGTAGCCATCGAAGCGCGGACCCTTCGAGAGCAATTTGAAGATGCGCTTTTGGTCGAGGACGTTTACCTGGTCCTTCCACACCATATAGTCGATGGGCGACAAGCGGTCGCCATCGCCCACCAGCACCGGCGTTAGGACCTTCACTTCGTAGCGCATATTAGGCCGGAATCTCCCTTTCGGTTTCTTCGATCACCACGTTGGTGAGCGCGGCCAGCGGACGGTCCACCACTTCTTTCCACGGCACGGGGACGGCAATGGCGAAGCCCGCACGGTAGACGGGGTGGGGATGGCCCGCGGGGGCCACGTCGACGGCCGCACCCAGCGGCAAATCGGCGGCAACCAGCACGGAGCCCTCGGTCACCACGCGCGCCGAACGCTTCAGCGTGCCCGCGCTTTCGACGCGGCCTTGGCGGGTGGTGAGCGCGTACTCACCGCGGGCCCAATCGACGGTATCGGTGGCGGCGGGGCTATAGAGCGACAGCAGCCAATAGGCGCCGGATGCCGAGGGCGGATTCGCGCCCAGCAGCAGGCTTTCGGTATCGGACTCGCTGAACTCCACCGCCTCGCTTCGGCCCCAGCCACGCGACCGTTCGCCGCCCAAGCCCGTATCGCCGAGCCAGCGGAAGGCCGCCTTCAAGATCGGCGCCCAGCATTCGCGGACTTCGTCCGAGGCGAACTCTACCCAGCACCAGAGTCCGGCGCCCGGGGCAAATTCAACGCCCGCCGTCCGATGCGGGTCTGCAACGCCCGTCAGGCGATCGACCGCCGCGGCGGTGCGCGTCATCATCCGGTACGGTGCTTCGCCGCCCGAAGGAATCACGCAGGCCGATTCAGGGTCCACTTCCCAGCGCTCTTCGCGCACCGGCTTTTCGGCGGTCAGGTCCTGCAGGAGCGCCAAGGGCGCAAAGCGCGCACCCTTGAAGCGCAAGCGTTGCGACGGCGGCGGCCACAGATTGGCGGGCGGCGGCGCGAACAGCACCCGGCCTTGGTACGGGAACAGCGACGAGAACCGCACGGCGGAGCTTTCGGCTTGGGCCGTCGCCGCCAGCCAAGCCGGCAGGTCGCCCACGTGGGTGATCGCGTGGCAGACCGCGGAATAGACCAAGTCGCTATGGCCAACGACGGAGGCGTGATCGCGCGCGCCATCGTCGGGCCCAAAACGCCAGGGGCCCGCGGGTCGAAATTTTACGAGAATGCCCGGTCGGCTGGCCATTCGGTTAGTCAGTCAACGCGTCCGTCAGATTGGCGGCTTGTAGTTCAGCCAAGGTGGCAGCGCTGGCGATCGCGGTTTCGGTGCCGCCTGAATAGTAAGCCTTGTTGCGCCAAGTGAGCTTGACGTTTGAGAACCGCACCCGGCCGGAGCCGCGCGCGCCGCCGCCACCGAGGGCGTCGTCTTCCAGCAGGCGCATGGCCATCAGCACCTGGGCTAACAGCTCACGGTCCTCGGCGCAGAGCACGTCGAGCACCAGGCGGACCGTGAAGCGCGCACCGGCCGGAACGCGCTCAAGCGTGCGCGAATTCGATTGGGCCGTAATGCGATCCACCGCCGTCTCGCTCTTCACTTCGGTGAGCTCATCGTCGAGGTATTCGCGCATCGCGGCGGTGATGCTCTCGGGCACCAGCGGCGAGTCATAAACGGTGAGGCGGGCGGGCGTTACGGCACCGCCATCGAGCGCGTCGCCCTGTACGCGTTCGAGCCGGCCGGGATGGCGACCGAAGAGCAAGCAGATCTCGTCATCGGGACGATCGCTTTGGTGCACGCGGACCTCGACGCCTTTGCGGCGCGTCAAGTAGGCGAGTTCGGCCGGAATGGCATTGCCCGTGGCCTGTTCAAGCAAGGAACGCAGGCGGCCACGGAGCGAACTGCCCGGCACGTACGGACGGCCAAAGGCATCCTTCACCACCGGATTATCGGCGCCGCCGATTTCGAGCGAGCCCTTGCCAGCACCAATGTGGAGGCCGGTCTCGCAGTGCAGTTCAGCGTCGATGAGCAACTTGCCCAGGAATTTCAATTCAGTTTGCGCGGTATGAGAACTCATGTCGATTCTTTCTGACTACTCGTTGTAGGCCACGATGGCTTCAAACAGATCGCGGAAGCGCTCATAGCCCTTCACGTCGTTCTTGCGGGTTACTTGCAGCAGCAGCCGCTCAATGGTGTCGAGCGAGCGCAGCGAATGGCGTGCGATGGTGTAGGCGAGCCGCGCACGCAGCATGACGAACTCATGCTGACGTTCGGTCTCCGGCGCCCGCGTCGCTCTTCGGACCGCGTTGTAGAGGCGGCGCAATTGGCTCTTGGTGCCGGAGTCCATCAGGCCGAGCCGGACGACGACGTTGTGCGCCTGGTTATCGAGATAGAGCGAGTCGGCGATGAGCTTTTCGAGCTCAATGCCTTCGGGCGGGCCGCCACGGCGGTCACCACCGCGGGGGTCGTCACGACGAGGTCCGCGATCACCGCCGGGTCCGCGATTGGGGCCACCTTCCGGCCTTGGTCCGCGGTCGCCACCGGGGCCACGACTGCCACCACCCGCACCACCACCGGGGCCGCCACCGGGGCCGCCACCGGGGCCGCGATTGCCGCCGCCTTCGGGACGGCCACCTTCACGAGCCGGGTCGGCGCGCGGGGTACGCTCCTGCCGCCGGCCATCGGGACGTAAGGCGCTGCCGCCTTCGGGGCGCGGGCCGCGATTGCGCTGTTGATGCTCAATCAGCTTCGTGGTGTCGACGCCCGGCTTGGCGGCTTCGCTCGAAGCTTCAACCGGGGCTGGTGCTTCTGGCATTGGCACTTCTGGCATTGGCGCTTCTGGCGCGACTTCAGGCGCGGCTGGGGGAGCTACAGGAGCGGCTGCTTCCTGAGGCTCGGGGATAGGATTTTCGACTTCGTCAGCCATATATTCTCGTCCTTCGTCAGATTACTTGGCGGCTTGCAAGCTCAGTTGGGCCCATTCGAGCGCCACGCGCCCGGTGGGGCGCAAGCGCGTTTGGCCGGCTTGCTTACCGATAAACTCGGCGATTACCTCTTGGCAGAGGCGCTCAAAATCACGTTCGCGGCGACGCCCTAACTGCGGCGGCTCCAGCACCTGCTGCAAGCGCCGATGGAAGCGCCAAGGCCGATCGAACCGCACCGCGCGCCGGCGCGTCGCGGCATTGGTGCCTTCGCGATAGAAGCCGCGCAGCTCGTTCAGAAACTGCGGCGAGCAATCAAACTCATCCACCAACCGCGTCAATTGCTTTTGCAACTCCTCGGCGTCGACCAATTGCTTCCATTCGATGCTGCGTCCAAACAGGTAGAAGCTATCGTTCAAACCGGTTTTGGCCAACTCGAGCTTGCGGCTGCTCTCTTCGTACAGCGCCGCGAGATTCGGCTGCCCCGGTTCGGCGACCACCAAGGCCATCGTGATCGACTTGCCTTCCGGGCCCACCAGATCGTGCAAATGATGCTGCACCAGCAAACCAAACACGCGCTGGATCTCGCGCGCCAGGATGATCAACGAGTCCCAGGCGCCGTAGACGGCAAAGTCGTCGCCGCCCGAATGCAGCACGGTGACTCGGCTCGATAGGTCGGGCAGGGAAGCGATCAGCACTTGCAGTTCGCCGGCGAAAAAGTCTTTGTAGAGGTGCGAAATGCGGATGTGCTCGTCCACCGTGTCGATGCGGCGCAGGCGTGCGCCAAAGTTGTCGACATCGCCGCGCAGCACGCCAAGCCGAGTGCGCGCCGGCAGGTCAGCGGCATGGATGGCCAGCATCAGGCCCTCGGGAGGCGGCGTCTGCAGGCTCCAGGCGAAGTCGCCCTCGCTGCCGGCTTTGATATGGCCGGGCTGGGCAGCGGACCACGACACGGCCGTCGCCTCACGCAGGCCGGCTTCGAGCGCGGCGAACTCATCTTGCGCGGCTTCCAGCGGCTCGGCATCGAAGGCGGCAAAGGCCTGCTCGCTTGGCAAACCGGGCGCGCCCGGTAGGCCAGGTGCACCGCGGCGAGCCGTCATGCCGTCCGTCAGGCGACGCCGGACAAGGCTCCAATCGCCCAGGTTTTCGGTGGCCGTCCAAATCAGTTTCAAGTCCCCGGCCGACATCGTGCCGATCTCGTCAGCGGACTTCTGCAGAAACTCGTCGGCCGCATCGCGCATCTCCGAAGGCAGCACGACGAGGAACTCGCCGCCGCCTACCGTGCCTAGCAGCAACGGCGACAGGCTCAATTGACGCAGTAATGCGCGCGGCAGCACTTCCGTCAGCAGCGTCACCCATCGTGAGCGCCCCAACAGAACCTCGGCCCGCGCGCCGCTTCCGAATAGGAAGGGCTCGATGCCCAAAAGTTTAGCGTGTAAGAAGATTTGAACCGACATGCGTCTCTGACAGGAATGGGCCCCTTGAGGAAGGGGCCCTCTCAAAATTTAGCACGAGCCCGGTAGGGGCGACGAGCTTTAGCGGGGGAAATTCGCGGCCACCACGTGAGGAGTGGCTCGATAGTGTTGCGAAAGCAGGTCTTCGCCGAAGTCGCTCTTCATATCGCGCCACACGCTGTGGACGTGGTTGGCTCCGTTTTGCACGTTGTCATACTCGACCAGGAACGTGTCGGCTTGCACGCGATAGTAGTGGGGCTGGCTCCGCTCGGCTTCCCCGGCCCAGGCGAAGTGCAGCTTATTGCCCGCCGCTTTGATCTGCTGCAAGCGAATGGCGGCCAGATCTTCGGGCAGATTGTTGGCGTACTCTTCGAGCAAAGTCTGCAGCATCGCCTTCTGCGCCGAGTTCATCTTCGACGCCAACAAGCCGGAAGGCGTGCCTTTGATGGCGGCCTTGCGGCTGTTGGTGGTGAGAATGTCGTTATAGGCCTTCGTATCCACCAGCGCGGCCTTTTTCTGGTCCGCCGTCATGGACTTGTAGAGGTCGCGGCCCATCTCTTCTTCAATGCCCAGCACGCGCAAGCCCTTGCGCGGCCCTTCGCGGACCTCGGCCGGGTTAGTGCCCAGAAACGTCGGGCTCGCGGCAATCTGCCCCTTCACCACGGTGAAGTGCAGGCTGATGTGGTGGCCTTCGAACCGGAAGGCCCAATTGGCGGTGTCGCTGGGCTCGCCGAAGAGGGTGAGGTAGTACTTATCCGAATTGCGGCGGCCAGTGGTGTCTTTCTCCTGAATACGCAGGATGTCGTCCAGGCTCATGATGTTCACGGCTTTGATGTAGCCACGCTGGCTCAAGGCGGAGCTCAGCAGGGCATGCGCCAGATGGCGCTGCGGCGCCGTCATCTCGGCGATGGTGAGACCCAGGCGGCCGCGCTTTTCCGACTGCAGCAGGTTCTCGGTGGGCACATAATGCCAGAAGGAAAGCTCGTCCTTATCCAGCTTGACGACGGCCTTGGCCTTCTGCTCATCGGTGAGGGAGTTCAAGAAATGGGTGGCCGCCAGGGTCATCGACTGTTTGGTCGAATAGCGGCTATAGCCGACTAAGGCGGCCGCGGCGACCGCCACGGCGAAGCTGAGTTGCAGAATTCGTTTGCGCATTGCGCCCGCTAGTTTATCACTGGCGGGCGGGTATTGGCGCGCAGTTTTACGCCCCGGGCGGGGGCACCGTTTCCAGACGACGAAATGCTGGCGTCCGAACATACCGCAAATACGCATGAACATGACGCCAGCGCGCGCTATCCTCGGGGAAGCGTGACAGCTGTGGAGGTATTCGAGTTGACAACCAGCGGTGGAGCCTCGGACTTCGCACGCGTCATCGATTTCTGTGCGGGCCTTGGCCCCTACTGTCTCATTGGGGGTTTGGCGGTGAACTGCTTTGTCGAACCCGTCTACACTCTCGATGCCGATTTGGTTCTGGCTGCCGATGCCGTCAATCGGGAGCACGTCCATGCGAGCGAATTGCGGATTCAATTCACCCTGGATCCTTGCTACCAGCCCTTCGTCCACCGCGCCGTCGAACGCGAGGTATTGGGCATGCGGGTCAAGGTCGCCCAACTCGATGACATCGTGCAGGGAAAGCTCTGGGCCTTGAGCGATCCGGCCCGGCGATTGGCGAAGCGCAAGAAGGACGAACTCGACCTCATCCGGCTGGCCGAAGCCTACCCCGACTTAGTCACTCGGTATCCACCCGCCTTGCGTGCCTTATTAGAAACTTCACTCTAGTGCTCTGACCGCTTGAATATTTCTTCTGGTGCAGCTTGCCTTCCTAGCCCGTCGCTTGAGCGACGGGTCATATTGGTCAAAGAAACTCCGGCATTTACTGCTTTTTTCGAGGGCCTGGGTGACCCATCGCTTACGCGATGGGCTAGTGCGCCGCCATCCGTTGCGAGGCGCTCTCCTCGACGATGCGGCCGTCGAAGAGGCGGATGGTCCGGTCGGCATAAGTCTCATAGCGGGGGTCGTGGGTCACCATGCAGATGGTGGCGCCTTGGCGGTGCAGGTCTCGCAGCAGGTCCATCACGGCCTCGCCGTTCTGCGAGTCGAGGTTACCCGTCGGTTCGTCAGCCAACAGGATAGAGGGTTCGCCGCCCAACGCCCGCGCCACCGCGACGCGCTGTTGTTGACCGCCCGAAAGCTGCGACGGATAGTGCTTCACGCGGTGCGACATGCCCACGCGTTCAAGCGCTTCATGAACCCGTTTTTTGCGCTCCGGCGAGCCCATCCCGCGATACGTAAGTGGCAATTCTACATTCTCATACACCGTCAAATCTCCAATCAGGTTGAAGGCCTGAAAGATGAAACCGATCTCGCGATTCCGGATGCGAGCGCGTTCGCTCATCTTGAGGCTTTGCACCGCCCGCGAGTTGAGCGTGTAAGCGCCATTCGACGGCGTATCGAGCAGGCCCAGGATGGCCAGCAGGGTCGACTTGCCGCAACCCGAAGGCCCGCCGATCGAGAGGTACTCGCCCTTCTGGATCTCCAAATGAATGCCCGCCAAGGCGTGCGTCTCCACTTCGTCCGTCAGGAAGACTTTGGTCACGCCTTCCAATTTGATCAATGCTTCGCCCATGTTTTCCTTCTTCTAATTCAATCGGATTCTCTGATGCGCGTCCCAGTTCGACATGTCCGACAGAATCACCTTGTCGCCCACGCTGAGACCCTTTACGATTTCAATCTGGTTTACCGAACTGCGGCCGAACTGCACCTGCACCCGGCTGGCCTCTTTACCGTCCGGCGTCATCCTAAACAGCCCCACGGTGGAATTCTGCTGCCCGAAGACCGGACGGCCCACATACAATACGTCTGAAAGCTTCTCGAGTTCAATCGTTCCGTCGACACTCAGGTCCGGGCGCGCACCGGGGGGCAAGGTGCCCTCGATGCGGACGTCGACGGTCACCGTGCCGTTCACCACCGCCGGGTCAATCCGTATGACGCTGCCGTTCACGATGCCATTGCGCGTGTCGATCTGCGCCGGCTGGCCGATCAAAATGTCTTTGGCCTGCGTTTCGGCGATCTTCAGTTCCGCTTTCAGTTTCCAGGGCTGCACCACCTTGGCCAGAATCGTCCCCGCCGCCACCTTCTGCCCGATTTCGACCGAGACGGTCTGCAGCACGCCCACCGTCCCCGCGCGCACCTTCAATTGCTCCACCTGCAGCTTCTTCAAGTTGAGGGCGGCGCGGCGCTTCTCAATCTCCACCTTCTGCCCCTGCAACTGCGCTTCGATCATCTCGCCCATGTTGGCCAGGCGCTGTTGCTCGATCTCGAAGCGTTCGCCAAGCTCTTCGGCCGTCGCCTTGGCGAGGCGCACGGTAAGGTCAGCGGAGAGTCCGCTTTTGGCCAACTCCGCTTCCCGGTCGCTCTTTAGCTTGGCTTGGGTAAACTCGCTCTTCACCTGCGCCGCTTTGGCCTTCTGCTCCAGGCGCTGGCTCTCCAGGCGCACTTTGAGGTCGGTGTAGGTCGCCTCGCCGGACTTCAACTGCCATTCGGAGTCCACCATCTGCAATTGCAACTCGGGATTGCTGAGTTCCAGCAGGATCGTGTCCGGGTTCACCTTCACACCGGGCAGAAAGTGCCGCTTGTCGACCCGTCCTTCGGTATTGGCCGGCACCTGCAGCACTTCTTCGGGCACCAGCGTCCCCAGGCCGCGCACTTGGCGCAGCATGGGTCCGCGCTTGACGGTATCGGGCCAAAGAGTCGCGGCTTCCACGGTGGGCGCGGCAGGCTTTAGATTGCCGAGGACGTAGGTGGTGGAGCCGATAACGCCCAGGGCCACCACGCCCAGAATGATGCGCTTGATCATCTTTTGCTTGGCAATGCCTTCGCGTGGTTTGTCCATGTTGGCTTCATTGGGGTGCAAGCGCCATGCCACATCGGACGTTGAACCGAATCAATTGGTTAGGCAGGGAGTTGGCGGTAACAAGTGTCCGGTATTGGGACACCTCTGTACGGAATCAACCGGCATACTGGAGGAATGGCCTTCGTTCCCTTGCCCTTCGTCCGGCCTTTGCCCGCCGACCAACTCCGCGACGCTGAGCACTTCGCGACGCGACTCGCCCAACGCCGCACCATCCGCCACTTCTCCCCGGACCCGGTGCCGCCGGAGATTCTGGACCTCGCCATCGCCTCCGCGTCCTCGGCCCCCTCCGGCGCCCATCAGCAGCCCTGGACCTTCGTCATCGTCACCGACCCCGCGGTGAAAAGCCGGATCCGCGCCGCTGCCGAAGACGAAGAGCGCGAAAACTACGAGCGCCGCTTTCCGGACGAGTGGCTCGAAGCCCTGGCCCCCTTCGGCACCGATTGGCACAAGGAATTCCTCGACATCGCCCCGGCCCTGATCGTCGTCTTCGCGCAGCAGTATGGCGAGGCGAAGCGGAAGCACTATTACGTCCAGGAGTCCGTCGGCATCGCCTGCGGCTTCCTGCTGGCGGCCCTGCATTGGTCCGGACTCGCGACTCTGACGCACACGCCCTCGCCCATGGGCTTCCTGCGCGAGATTCTGGGACGGCCCGAGAACGAGCGGCCTTTTCTACTCATCCCAGTCGGCTATCCGGCCGAAGGGTGCCAAGTGCCGGACTTACGGCGGAAGCCTTTGGACGAGGTCCGCGTGCGGGTGTAGGCATAAGTGGTACCGGATGCGGTATCATGATAATGTGGCAACGGGCAAGGCATTGCAGCGGATGCGCATCCGCAAGGTCGGCTGGCGAATCGAAGAGCTCCTGTCCATTGCCGAGGAAAATTCGGTTAGCTGGCGGCGGCCTGGGAGCGGTGGCAGCCACGTGATCTTTAGTGCTCCCGGAGTCCGGGACATTGTTTCGGTGCCGGCGAAGCGGCCAATCAAGCCGGTGTACATCAAGCAATTCTTGGCGCTGATTGACGCCGTGAAAGGAATTACTATTCAATGAGTATTCGGAAGCGCGAGTTGAGCCTTTATCAGTTTACGGTCCGGCCCTTAAGCAAGGACGAGGGCGGCGGGTTTCTCGTGGAGTATCCCGACATACCGGGATGTATGTCGGATGGCGAAACCGTGGAAGAAGCGATCACCAATGGCCGCGAAGCGCTCCGCGACTGTTTGGACGTCTTCGCGGAGTCCGGACGCAAGATACCCAAACCCAGCGTTGAGGCCGCCCAATGGCGTCAACGTTTGCCGCGCAGCCTTTACGCAAAGCTGACGAAACAGGCGGAGAAAGAAGGCGTGAGTATCAATAGTCTGGTGACGGCAATCATCGCCGAGGCCATTGGCGCCAAGCGAACTCACTCGTAGCTTAGGGCGTAAGCCCGCTCAGCTTTTCACACCGAACCGCATCTCTCGCCGCCGTTGAGTCCAACCAATCAAGCGGTCACCTCACTACACCAGCACTTCCTCAAACTCGATGCCCTTGGCCATCATCGCCTGCGCATCCTCCGCGGAGTAATACTCGGGGTCAATGCGCGCCAAGTAATATAGCGGCAAGTCGCCAAAGCTGGCCGTCACGGGCATCGGCTGGTAAACCATCACCGCCAGGCCCACCACCTCCGCGCCTCGCTCTTCTACAATCCGCTTCAGGTTGGTGAGGTTGCGTCCGCTGCGCAGAATATCGTCCACTAATAGGATCTTCTCGCCCTTTTGCGGCTCCACATACTGGCGGAAGCGCTGCGGCTCGCCTTCAATCACTTCCTCCGCCCAATAAACCATGTTGGCGCGCAAGGCCTCCACAATGCCGTAAGCCACGGCTAACCCGCCCGTCGCCGGCGACACCACCGATAACTGCGGAATCATTGCCCGGAGTTCGGTATTTGCCCGCAACTTACGACTCAAAGCGACGCTCATCGTCTTCATATGCTGGTAGTAGCGCATGGCGTGCGCGATTTGCAGATATTGGTTGGCGTAAGTGCCGTTGCGGTATCTATAATATCCGTGGCGCAGCGAACCGGTTTTCTCCAGTATGCTGATCATTTCCTCTTGCGTGGGAAGCAGGTTCATAAGTTAGTGCGCTCCTTTACCGAGTAACACCTGGGGGATGGTCCGCAGCATGATCATCCAATCGAGCCCTAAAGACCAGGAATCGATGTACTCCATGTCCATGCGCATCCAGGTGTCGAAATCCAGGGCGTCGCGGCCCTTTAGCGCCCATAGGCACGTCAGGCCGGGCCGCATCCGCAATCGGCGTCGCTGCCAACGCTCGTATTTTTCCACTTCGTTGGGCACCGCCGGCCGCGGCCCTACAATCGACATATCGCCGCGCACCACATTCCACAACTGCGGCAACTCATCGAGCGAAAACTTCCGCAGCCACCGGCCCAGCGGCGTCATCCGCGGATCGTTATGGATCTTGAAAGCCGTCTGCTTCTTGTTCAGATGCGCCAAGGCGGCCTGCTGCGCTTCGGCATCGTTCACCATCGAACGGAATTTATACACCGTGAAGCGCCGGCCGCTTAGGCCCAAGCGCTCCTGCCGGAATACGGCCGGACCCCGCGACGACAGCCGGATCGATAGCGCAATCGCCAGCAACAGCGGCGACAGCAGCACTAAGGCCAAACCCGCTACCGCCACGTCGATGATGCGTTTCAAGAAAAGCTTCACTTCGTCGTGCGGCGCGGCGGCAAACGTCAGCAAGGGTACTTCGCTTACCTCGTCCAGATTCAGCCGATCCAGATACACTTGGCTGTTCACATGCGGGAAGAAGTCCACCGCCACGCGCGTCCGCACGCCCTCTTCATCGCACATTAGAAAGACATCTTCCAAGCCCGCCAACCGTTCGCTCTCGACGGCAAAGATCACCTCGTCGATCACCTGCGAGGCCAGCAACTGCGGCAGCGCGGCCAGGTCCCACACCGGATACTCCTGCGCGAGTGCCAAGGTCTCCCGCGCGGGCGCAGCGTCCAGGAAGCCCCGCAGATGGATCGCGTAAGGCGCGGAACGCTCAATCGCGCGCCCGATGCTTAAAGCTCGCTCGCCCAAGCCCACAATCACCACGTAATACGGCGTCGAAAACTCGCGCCGGATGGCGCCCACCAGATGGCGCGCATTGATCCGGAAGAAGCACAGCAGGATGAAGCTGAACAGCAGGAACAGTCCCACAAAGGGGCGGCTCAAGTCGAAACGGAGAATGAACTCCACCAGCACAAATGCCACGCCGCCCAAGGCGCATTGCTTGAACGTGTCGCGCAGCACCACCCGCGGATGTGCCGCGTCCAGACGGTCGTAGATCTCATACCAGAACGCAATCGCCACCCAGGCCACCGCCGAGGCGCCCAGCATCAGCGCAATCGTGGGCGAAGGGATTTCAAAGTCGTTGCGAAACTGAGTGGAGAGCAGCGGCAATAACAATCGCGTCTGGTAGGCGGACTGGAACGCCAGCGCCACCAGAACGATGTCGGATAAGGCAAACAGGGCTCGCGCCTTGCGATGGTGCCGTTGAAACACTTTCTAATTAGTTTACGGCCTGCGGGGTCACCGTTTCGCCCAGCTTCTGGCCCAGGTAGGTCAAATACTGGTTCATCGTCGCGGCCGGGTCCATGAAGATCATAAAGAACCGGTGCATGGCCGGCTTCACGAAGCCATCCTCGGTGATCTGCAAACGGGAGCCTTTCGCCGTGGCGGACAACCGATAAGTCCACGTACCGCCGAAGGGCAGGTCCGGGTCGGCGATATCCACCACCAGTTTGCTCACCGGCTCGAGCGAACGCTCCTCCATGGTTACCACCATGCCGTCGGACATCGTCTCTTTCCAGCGCGGCTTGCCGTTGGGCGAAACGGCCGATTCCACCTTGGTCACGTCCAAGCGCCACGATGGCTGATTCAGCCGGTCGAGGATCAGCGCCCACACCTGCTCCGGCGGTTTACTGAATTCCACGTTGCGGGTTACCGTGTGATTCCGCGGCCGCAGAGAGCCTACGCCCAACACGACACCCACCAACCCCGCCAGCCCCAACCCGATCCGCAACAGCCATTTCATATTCACCACCTCGAACGCGTCATTCTATAAGATATGGATCCTGAACGGAAGCGACTTGAAGAAACCACCCAGCGCACCAAGCATTGGCGCCGTTGGGGACCCTACCTATCGGAACGCCAATGGGGCACCGTGCGCGAGGATTACTCCGCCCACGGCTCCGCTTGGGACTACCTGCCCCATGACGAAGCCCGCTCGCGCGCCTATCGCTGGGGCGAGGACGGCATCCTCGGCATCAGCGACAACCACCAGCGCCTCTGTTTCGCTCTGGCCTTTTGGAACGGTCGCGACCCGATCCTGAAGGAACGCCTCTTCGGCCTTACCGGCCCGGAAGCCAGCCACGGCGAGGACGTGAAGGAGCTGTATTACTTCCTCGATTCCACGCCCACGCATTCCTACATGCGCGCCTTGTATAAGTACCCGCAAGGCGAGTTTCCTTATGCCCGCTTGGTCGCCGAAGGCCGGCGCCCTCGCAGCGCGCCCGAGTTCGAGTTACTCGACACCGGCATCTTCGATGAAGACCGCTACTTCGATGTCTTCGTCGAATACGCCAAAGCCGACGTCGACGATATCCTCATCCGCGTCAAAGTCATCAACCGCGGCCCGGACCCGGCGAGGCTCCACTTACTGCCCAGCCTCTGGTTTCGCAACACCTGGAGTTGGGATCCAAACGCCTTGCGACCCCCGGCCCAACGGCCCGTCGTGATGCGCTCCGGTGCCGACACCATCGACGCCTTGGACGACACCATGGGCCGCTACCGGCTTTGGCTCGAAAGCGGGCCGGATCAGCTCTTTACCGAAAACGAAACTAATACCGAACGCTTCGGCGGCCCACCCACCGCCAGCCGCAAGTACAAGGACGCCTTCCATCGTTGCGTCATCGGCGGCGATCAGTTCGCCGTCAATGTCGGTCAACTGGGCACCAAGGCGGCCGGCTGGTACCAAGCCGACTTGGCGCCCGGCGAAGAGCGCGTCTTCCGGATGCGCCTCTATCGCCCCCCCTGCGACATGGCCATCTCGTTCGACGAGGTCTTTGCCGCCCGCCAGCACGAAGCTGACCAGTTCTACACCTCTCTGCACAGCGATAGCCTCAGCCCCGAAGGCCAGCAGGTACAGCGCCAAGCCTTCGCCGGCTTACTGTGGTCGAAGCAGTTCTACCACTATGCCGTCGAGACTTGGCTCAAAGGTGACCCCGGCCAACCTACGCCGCCCGCCAGCCGCCTCACCGGTCGCAATAGCGACTGGAAGCACGTCTATAACTCGGATATCCTGTCGATGCCCGACACCTGGGAATATCCCTGGTTCGCCGCCTGGGACTCGGCCTTCCACATGATCCCCTTCGCCACCATCGATCCCGATTTCGCCAAAAGCCAGTTACAACTGTTCCTCCGCGAATGGTACTTACACCCCAACGGACAAATGCCCGCTTACGAATGGGCGCTCGGCGACGTCAACCCTCCCGTGCACGCCTGGGCCTGCTGGCGCGTCTATAAGATCGACCTCAAGGTCAATGGCAAGCCCGATACCGCCTTTCTCGAGCGGGTCTTCCATAAGCTACTCATGAATTTTACTTGGTGGGTCAATCGTAAAGATTCCGCCGGAAATAATATCTTCGAAGGCGGCTTCCTTGGGCTCGATAACATCGGAGTTTTCGACCGTTCCAAGCCCCTGCCCACCGGCGGCTATCTCGAACAATCCGACGGCACCAGCTGGATGGCCATGTATTGCCTCAACATGCTCCGGATTGCCTTGGAGTTAGCCACCTTCAACCCCGTCTACGAGGATATTGCGAGTAAGTTCTTCGAACACTTCCTCTATATTGCCAACGCTATGAACCGGGGCGGCGACGACGGCCTGTGGGACGAAGATGATGGCTTCTACTACGATCGGCTGCGCGTCGGGGACCGCAGCATGGCCGTCAAAATTCGCTCCATGGTGGGCCTGATTCCCCTTTACGCCGTCGAAAGCATTGAGGCTGAAACTTTAGACCGTCTGCCGGGCTTCCGCCGCCGGATGGAATGGTTCATCGAAAACCGGCCGGACCTCGCCGGCAACCTCGCCTCGCTCACCCGCGCCGGCGTCGGCGAGCGTCGCCTGCTGTCCCTCGTCGGACGCGAACGCCTGCGCCGCTTACTCCAGCGCATGCTCGACGAAAACGAGTTTCTGTCTCCTTACGGCATTCGCTCCCTCTCGAAGTATCATGAGCGGAATCCCTACGAGCTACCCGTTAACGGCGACGTTTATCGCGTCAACTACGAGCCGGCCGAATCCCAGAGTGGCATGTTCGGCGGCAACTCTAATTGGCGCGGACCCATCTGGTTTCCGGTAAACTACTTGCTCATCGAATCCCTGCAAAAATTCCATCGCTACCACGGCGACGCCATCTTGGTCGAGTTTCCCTCCGGCAGCGGTAAGCAAATGAATCTGGGCGAAGTTGCCGCCGAGTTATCGCAACGTCTCGCACGGCTATTCTTACCCGATAGCCAGGGCCGACGCCCTGCTTACGGTGGGGTGGAGAAGTTACAAACCGATCCCCACTTCCGCGATTACCCGCTCTTTTTCGAGTATTTCCACGGCGACAACGGTGCCGGCCTCGGGGCGAGTCACCAAACCGGCTGGACCGCCCTAGTAGCCAAGCTCTTGCAGCAGAGCGGCGAATAAAGATCACTATCCCTAGCCCGTCGCGACGGCTCAGCACACCCCCCTTGCGTCGGGCTCCGGGCGGGCAGATAACTCTGATCGCCTAAGGGGATTATATGCGTCTGTATCTCATTCTTACCTCGCTGCTCCTGAGTGCTGCCGTTGCCCTTGGGCAAACCGTCACAGACCGATGCCGATGGCAACGACCAGTTCGTCAATCTGGCTCCCGGCCAGTATCGCATCGAGCTTGAGAACACCGGCTTCCGCCGCCTAGTGCGCGAGAAGGTCCTCGTCGAAGTGCAAAGCACCGCGCGCATCGACGCCGTGATGCAAGTGGGCGACGTGAGCCAGGTGCTCGAGGTAACGGCGCAGACGCCCCTGCTCCAAACCGAGAACGCTTCGCTCGGCCAAGTGGTGGAAGCGCGCAAGGTGCTGCAGATGCCGCTCAACGGCCGCAACGTGTTGAGCCTCGCGAAGCGGGACAGTCTGGTGTGAGCCCACTGCAACCGGTGCGCGAACTCGAGAATTAAGAGGCCAAGTATTGTCGATAAACACCAAAGTCAGGAAGCCAAGGGCCTTCGAATTGATCGAAGTGATGCATTTCACGATAGCCCCAGTTTCTGTTTTACCCCCAAATACGAGGCTTTGCGATGGGTCTTTGCGGGTGACGGCGGCTCATAGCAGATTGTCCCTCTTATTCCGGTCCCTCTTATTCCTCTATTCCTCTGTCCGCCCGCGTAGTTCATGGCTTGAGCAAGCCCAGCGGAGATGGGTTCATCCCAGGCTTTCGCTTCGATCACCGCGAGCTTGGGGTTGCGGTAAACGAGGACATAGTCGGCGAGGAGCGCGTTGCCGCGCCTACCGAAGGTTTCGAAGGGAGCCCGGAGTGATGTCGGACTCACAGGAAATGCGGCTGCCTTCGACGACGCCCCAGCCGGCGGCGGCCAAGGCCGGGTCAATTTGTTCGGCTCTGGTTTCGGCTTCGTTCATCGGTTCAGAAACAAGTTGGTAAGATCCCGCTTATTTAAGGTTAAGTTCGCGGACAAGGCCGGAAGGCGTGTCCTACTGCGCGGCGGCAGAAGGGGCGGTTTCTTTAGTTTACTCAGAGCTGCGTGGGGTCGTCGGGAAACTCCGCGCGGATCTGGGCCACCTGGTCTCGTAAAGTGGGCACCAAGTTCCGGGCCACTTCCCAAACCAGGATTAAATCCAGTTCGCCATAACCATGCACCACGCGATGCCTGAAGGCAATGATTCGCCGCCAAGGTACGGCCGGGTGGTGTAAACGCAATTCCTCGGACAGGCGGCTAGCCGCCTCGCCAATGATGGTGAGCGCGTGAAGAATGGCATAGCGCAGTGGCTTGTTGGCGATCAGTTCTTCCTGCGTCAGCGCCCGGCAAAGTTCTGCGATGTCGTCGTCGGCGGTGAGGATATCTTCCAGGCGATCCAGATCACGCAGCATAGAGGATAACGGCTTCTCGAAGGGCAGCCTGCCGGACGCGCGGCCTCAGCAAGCTCTTCTGGCTGAGGTCGACATGGCGGCCTAATAGGCGCTCTAAATCTTCCTCGAGGTCGAACCAGCGTAGCCCCGGATGAAAGCCCGGCTCGAACTCAACAAAGATGTCCATATCGGAAGTAGGGTTCGCTTCGCCGCGCGCCACGGAGCCAAAAAGGCCCATTTCGCGGATCTGGTAGGTTTGACAGATTCTCGCAATCTCGGCCGGCGGCATTTCGATCTTCACTGGCTGGGAGCCCATGTTGACTAGTGTAGTCCCTCGGCAGGCAGCGTCGACTCCTCCGTCGACGCCTCAAACATCCAGTGCCCATGATTATGCATCAGGTAATAGCCATGTACCTTCACCTCATGGATCTCGGAGTTACAGTCCATCAAGGACAACGCCTTGAGAAAATCCTCCTCATCCTCGAACACCCACTGGCCATTATTCCCACGCTCGGTCACACCATAGATCTGGCCCGGCACAAAGCCGCATAAATCACGCATCTTTACCTCCTGGCTACCAGTATCTTTTCGCGCCGAGGACTTTTCACGGATCTCTTGCGGGCCCAACGCCTCCAAGAATGAGGGGACCATCTTCAATCCAAAATCCGCGGCGTATCCCCCGTTAACGACCCCCGGCGGTTCGTCCAAACCCACCATGCCCCCAGGGCCGCCGCCATCGCCAAGTCATCGTGGCCACTCGCCGCTCCGTACTTCACGGCTCCTACCCGCTCGCGCCAGCCCTCAAATTGGCGTAGCTCTTCCCGCAGTAAGTCCGCATGCGGCAACTGACTCGCGATCTTCAAGAATCCGCGTTCCAATAACACCTCCAGGCTCGCTACTAAGTTTGCCTTGGGGACACTACGCGACGATCCCGACACCACCACCGGCTTACCGCCCGTAATCGTCACCGGCAGTAGCGTCACCGGCAGCCGCGCGTCGCGAAACATCTCCACCGCCGGCAAACCTTGGCCCGTCGCGTCGAGAATCAAGGTCGTGTGCCCCGCCAGATGCGGATGATGGCACAAACGGCTCACCCTGTCGACTAACTCCCGATAACTGGTCTGTAAACGGAACCGCTCAATGTAAACTACCCGCACTTCGCACTTATACAAAGGTTGAAACGTCGCCGCGTCACGCCGGCCCGTCGGCGCCACCCGATATTCGAGTAACACCAACGCCGCATGGTCCCGTAACTTGCCTACGTCGAGCGACAGGAAGTAGACGGGCCGATGCCGCGCCAGTCGTAAGTCCTCCCGCGAATTCCAGTCGAAGATCGGCACCTCGGCACTGAAGCTGCGTTCCAACCACTCCTCCGCGAACACAGTCCGGCCCGCCGTCAGGAAACCGCAGTCGTACTCCTCGGCAAACTGCTCCGCTGTCTTCCGCCGTCGTTCGCTCGCCAGGAAATCCGCGTCCACCCGCGCGCTGCTTTCTGCCACCGGCCCGGAGATCCGCAGCCAACGGTCCTTTGTCGTGTCCTTCGCCATCCACTCCTGATAAAAGAAATCCGACCGTCCCTTCGGCGTCGACAACACATTCGGAAACAAAAGCGACCGCGCGTTTGTCCCATCCCTCCCGAACGGGATTTCCGAACGGCTTGCAAACTCCCGGCACCGGTTCGCCAACGCCCGCGATTGCCGCATCGGCGGCGACACGATCACGATCGATTGTTTCGCCTCCTGCACCGCCTGATGTGCGGCTCGAATCGCCGTCACCGTGGTTTTCCCCCACTGCCGGTGACAGTTCAGAATCACCAACCGATGCCGCGTTGCCAGTAACTCCGCCTGCCCGGCGTCGCGAGTAAACCCTAACTCGTCGCGCGCAAATGCCGCCGCTTGATGACTGTAGATGAATGTAGACCTGGCAAGACATGGCCTATTCAATTGAAAAGTGAATCGCCAACGCGCGGGCGATGGCCTTCCGTAGGGCGCTGGTCCCTGCTTGGGATTAAGGATTCCTAGGGGGCTAGGGTTCGCGATACGATGATAGAGATCGCATCTGGAGGCGACTTTTGCTGATCCGACTTTCCATCTTGGCGCTCTGCTCGTCCGTGGTTTGGGCGCAGACGGAGTCCTTTCAAAAGGGCGCTTACGCGGTGCTCGAAAAAGCGGGCTGCCCGGCGTGCCACAACACCGATGGCGTGGCGGCCGGAACGCGCTTGTTGTTTCCCGAAGGCATTCCGGCTCCGGCGAAGATTGAAGCCTTTGGCCGCTCTCTAGTTACGCTAGTGGACCGGCTGGAGCCGGCCAAGAGCTTGCTCTTTGAGAAGCCCACTCTGCGCGTCCCGCATGTCGGCGGCGAGCGCATCAAGAAAGGTAGCCCGGAAGAAGCCGTGCTCCGCGCCTGGGTTGATCGCCTCACCAAACTTACCGGCGACGAACTCGCCACGGCGCTCAACTATCGCGAAAGCGAAGAGTCCGGCGGTGGGCAGAAGCCGAAGCGCGTCGAACTCCGCCGCCTCACGCATAGCCAATACAACAACACCCTGCGCGACCTGCTGGGCGATAACTCCAAATCCGCCGATCGCTTTCCGCCCGAGGACTTCGTCAATGGCTTCCGCAATCAGATCCAGGCCCAAGGCCTGTCGCCATTGCTGATTGAGGCCTATAGCCAAGCCGCCGAAAAGAGCGCCCAGAATGCCCTCCGCGGCGGCGACACCCGCGGCATCATCGGCTGCAAACAACCCTCCGCCGTGTGCCGCACCAAGTTCGTCCGCGACTTCGGCCTGCGCACCTTCCGTCGTCCGCTTGACCCCGCCGAGCAGAAGCGCTACGCCGCCCTCTTCGCCGTCGAAAAGGACTTCCTCAAAGGCGCGCAACTCGTCATTGAGGCGATGCTGCAATCCTCCAATTTCCTCTTCCGCCTGGAGACCACGGCCGACCCGAAACTGTTGCCCTACGCCACCGCCAGCCGTCTCTCCTACGCCTTGTGGGACACCATGCCGGACGCGGCTCTCTTTACCGCCGCCGAACGTGGCGAGCTGAACACGCCCGCCGGCGTGAAGCTGCAAGTGAAGCGCATGCTCGACCATCCTCGCGCCAAGCAAGCCTTAAACGATTTTGCGAGCCAATGGCTTCGCTTCGACCGTATTGCCACCGCCAGTAAGGACCGTCGCCGCTACCCGCTCTTCACCCGCGAAACCGCCGTCGCCATGACCGAAGAGGCCCGCATCTTCGTCAATGACTTGGTCTGGAACGACAAGAACTTCATGGAGCTCTTCACCGCGCCCTATGGCTACGTGAATAGCGAACTGGCCGGCATCTACCAAGTCCCTATCCCGGCGCAGGACTTTGGCCGCGTACTCTTTCCGCCCACTTCGGAGCGCGCGGGCATCCTGGGCCAAGCTCTGTTTTTGGCCAGCACCGCCAAGCCCGATGAGAGCTCGCCCACCGCCCGCGGCTTATTCGTGCGCGAACAGTTTCTCTGCCAGCACGTGCCCGATCCGCCGGCCGGCGTGAATACCAACCTGCCGCCCTTCACGCCCGGCAAGCCACAAACCAATCGTGACCGCATGTCAGAGCACGTCATCAACCAAGGCTGCGCTTCCTGCCACAGTCTCATCGACCCGGTGGGCTTTGGCTTCGAGAAGTTCGACGCCGTGGGCGCGCGCCGCGAGAAGTTCACCCTCACCACGCCGTCCCAGGCGCGTAAGGATCGCGATAAGCAGCAGACGGCCTGGGAACTCGAGATCGATGCCACGGGCTACGTGGCCGGCGTCAACAACTCGAAGTTCACTTCGCCCGCGCAATTGGGGGCCGTCCTCGGCCAAAGCAGCCAGTGCCAGGAGTGCGTGGCCAAACAGTATTTCCGTTATGTTTCCGGCCGCGCCGAAACCGCCGCCGACCGCCCCGTTATCCGGAAGATCACCGACGATTTCCGGCGTTCCCAATTTAAATTCAAAGAGCTGATGCTATCGCTCATGCTGGCCCGCGAAAACTCCGGAGGAATCTGATCCAATGTCGTCTATCATCACGAAACGTACCCGCACTTCCCGCCGCGCTTTACTCAAAGGCCTGACGGCCGCCGGCAGCCAGATCATGGTGGGCTTACCGCCTCTGGTGTCGATGTTCAACTCCCAGGGCACGGCCTACGCCGCGGCGAAACCCATCGAGACGCGCTTCGTCCTGTGGTTTAACGGCAACGGCATTCCGGAGCGCTACTGGATTCCGGCCGAAGAGGGCACCGACTATAAGATGACCCCGTGCCTGTCGCCGCTGGCCGCCTACCGGCGCGACTTCCATGTGCTCAGCGGCGTCGACAACGCGGCTTCCAATGGACAGGGCAACGGCCACACCAATTCGATGAGCGGCCTGATGACCGGCACGCACTTCACCGGCCGCGGACCAGAGGGTCCGTCGATTGACCAAGTGGTGGCCGCCAAGATCGGCAGCGAGTCCCGCTTCCGTTCCTTACAGATCGGCGTCGCGCAAGAGAGCTTCGGCGAGAGCATGCAGCGCAACATGAGTTGGAGCGGTTATGAGCGCGCACTGCCGCCCGAAATGATTCCCCATCGCCTCTTCGATCGCCTGTTCGGCGAACGTGAAGAAGGCTGGGTGAACCGCAAGCGCAGCATCCTGGACGCGATTTCGCAGGACGCCACTTCGCTCAAGAAGAACCTGCCCACCGACGACCAATCCAAGCTCGACGAGCATCTCTCCGGCATCCGTGACCTCGAACGCGCCATTGCCGCTTTGCCCGAAGAGTACCGCCACGTGGCCGCGCCCGAGTTCGACGGCGACATGAAGGATTGGCCGCGCATCGCGAAGCTGCAGAGCGACCTGCTGGTGCAAGCCCTGGCCACGCGCCAGACGCGCGTTGCGTCCTACATGCTCACCAAGTGCCAAAGCATTTCGCGCTTCCCCTGGCTCGGCTACACCGCCGGCCGGCACCACGACTATACGCACGCCGAAGGCAAAGTGGCGGGTGCCGATGGCACCGAAGGTCAGCGGGTATTGCGTGACATCTGTCGGTGGCACGTGGAAGAGTTCGCTTATCTGGTGGCGAAGTTGAAGTCGATTCCCGAAGGCGACGCGACCGTTTTTGACCGCACTTGCCTCATCTACGTGCATGAGCACGCCGAGGCGAGTCCGCACAAGAACAGCGGCTTGGCCATGCTGGTGGCCGGCGGCGTCGGCAAGATTGCCAAGGGCCGCCACACGCGCGTCACCGCTACCGTGGGCGATGTCTACCTGACGGTGGCCGACGAGATTGTGAACGCCGGCATCGGCAAGTTCCCCACCGCCAGCCGCCGCGTTACCGACTTGCTGGCCTAAGCGATGATCAGAATCGCGCTGCTGTTTCTATGTGCCGGTTTGGCCAACGCCGACGATCGCGAATTGGCCGAATGGGTCATCCGTTGGGAAGGCTTGGTGACCCTTGCCGGCGCGCCGCAGCCCATCGGCGACGTCAGCCAACTGCCGCCCGGCGAAGTCACCATCACCGGTATTGACCTTACCGGTTCCGTCATGACGACAGCCGAGTTGACGAAGCTCTCCGGCCTCAAAAACCTGCGCGAGCTCTACCTGCCCGGGCCCATCTGGAATCCCGGTGGCGGCAATGAGAACGGCAACGACGTCTTCAAATCGCTCGCCGCGCTTACGACCCTGGAGCGACTCTTCGTCGGTTGGCACTTCGCCGACAAGATCAACATCCGCGACGTGGGCCTTGAAGCCCTAAAACCCCTCACCGAAATGCGCGACCTCCGCTGCGGCCATTGCCAACTGTCGAAGGTCGACCTCTCCAGCTTCACCAAGCTCCAAAGCCTCGATCTCGACAATACCGGCCTCACCGACGCCGGGCTGGAGCATCTGGCGAATCTGAAGGGACTCCGCCGTCTGCTGCTGCGCGACAGCATGATCACCGACGCCGGGATGCGGCACCTGGCCGGCTTGACGCAACTCGAAGAGCTCGACCTATCGGGCGCGCGCCTGACGGACGCGGGCATCGCACATCTGCGGAATCTGAAAGCCATGCGCTCGCTGAGCTTGGGCGGGTCACTGGCTACGGACGCGAGCCTGGAAGTCTTGGCCGGCATGACCCAGCTGCGCTCGCTCGACCTCTATCGCACCAAGGTCACCAACGCGGGCGTGTCGCGCCTGCAAGGCTTAAAGGACCTGAACGACATCGACCTGCGTTATAGCCGCGTCACCGCCAACGGCGTCGATGCCCTGCGCACCGCACTGCCGAAGGCGAAGGTGCAGTATGTCGGCGCCGCGGCGATCAAGCCCAAAAACGCCGGCGCCGCCAAGCCCGCCGCCGATACCGAAACGGCCATCGCCGATTGGGTAAAGGCCATTGGCGGCAAGGCCCAATTGCAAGATGGACACCTGCGTCGTATCGACCTTTCGGCCACGCCCGTCAGCGATAGCCAGATGGAGTTCCTGGGGAAGCTCACGGACCTCGAATCGCTCGACCTCCAAGCCACCCAAGTCGGCGACCTCGGCATCGCCGCCCTCAGCGGCCTCGCAAAGCTCCGCACGCTCGACTTAAGCAACACCACCCTCTCCGATGCCGGCTTGGCTGACCTTGCCAAGCTCACGGGCCTTGAGACCCTGCGCCTCGCGGGCACCTTGGTAGAAGGCCCGGGGCTCGCGCGCCTCGAAGCTTTGCCGAAGCTCGTCGACCTGGACCTCGGCAACACCCGCCTCGACGACCGCGCCATCGCCCCCGTCGGTAAGCTGACGCGCCTCAAGTCACTACGCTTGAGCTATACCGAAATCGGCGACCCCGCCACTGAGCACCTCGCCGGGCTCACCCAACTCGAGAACCTCCAACTCGCCGGCACCGACGTCGGCGACGATTCGCTCGTGCGCATTGCCAAGCTCGCCAACCTGCGCGAGTTGAACCTGAACCAGGCTCGGTTTACTGACCCGGGTCTCGCCGTGCTGAAGTCCTTAACCAAGCTCGAACGCATTGAGATGTTCCGCACCAGGGCAGGGAACGAAGGCGCGGCCATTCTGGCAGCCTTGCCCAACCTGCGGGTCCTCAAGATGGACTATTCGACGCTCGACGACAAGGGCGTCCTGCTACTCAAAGGCGCGTCGGCCTTGCAGGAATTGAGCATCGACAACACCAACGTCACCGACCAGAGCGTCCCGGCCTTGAAGTCGATGGCTTCCCTCCGTTCGCTGAACCTCTACCACACGCTGGTATCAGAGAAAGGCTACGGCGAGATCAAAGCCGTCCTCCCCACCTGCGCCATCGTCTTCGACCGCGACTCGGCTTTACCCAACCGGAGGACCCGCTAAATGCCATGCGCCAGCCCACTTTCTCACCCACTTACACATTCACTTACTCACCCACTCGTTCAACCACTTACTCACCCACTCGTTCAACCACTTACTCACCCACTCGTTCAACCACTTACTCACCCGCATTCTAGCCCGCAGCGTAAGCTGTGGGGTGCTACGCCCTGGAGCCCCGCCCTGCTAACCCTCCTAATCCTCCTCACCCTCCCCGCCCTAGCCGCCGACGCCACCCGCGACACCTGGATCGAAAACGCCGGCGGCACGGTCACCCGCAACGCCACCGGCCAAATCACCGCCGTCAACCTCCGCGCCAGTTGGGCTACGGACACTGACCTCCGCCACCTCGCCACCCTCCCCGCGCTCACCGGGCTTGACCTCTCCCTCACCCGCATCACCGACCAGGGCATGCAGGAGCTCCGCACCCTGCCCGGCATCACGGACCTCAACCTCCGCTGGGCCGAATACGTCACCGACGAAGGCATCGCCGCGCTCAAGAGCTGGAAGAAGCTGAAGCGCCTGGTCCTGCACGGCACCAAAGCCAGCGACACGGCCCTCGAACACATCGCCGGCATCACGACTCTTGAAACGCTCGACCTCGGCTCCGTCATGCTCACCGACGTCGGCCTCGAGCGCCTCACCGCCCTCCCCAACCTCAAAGCCTTAACCATCGGCGGTAACGAACTCGGCGACGCCGGTCTGCAAGCCTTACGCCAAATGCCCGGCCTCACCTACCTTGACCTCAGCGGGCGCCAAGGCACTGACTCGAACGTCTGGGCCATCAGCATGTCCGACATTGGCCTCGAAGCGGTACTCACCCTCACCCAACTCCGCGAACTCCGCTTCGGCTGCACCTCCATCGGAGTAGGCATCGAAGGAGCCAAATTCGCCACCGTCAGCATGATGGGCATCACCCCCCGTTGGCTCACGCAACTGAAGTCCCTCCCCAAGCTCCAACGCTTAAAGCTCCAAGGCTGCGACCGCATCGACGACACCGCCGTGCCGATCCTCTCGTCATTTGCGGCACTGGAGGAGGTAGACCTCAAGGGCACCGCTGTCACCGACAAGGGGCTCGCTGCTTTGCGTGCGGCACGGCCGAAGTTACGCATCTTCTCGGGTCCCTGGGACGCGAAGGCGGCTAATTTCCGGAATAACTAACACGCTCCATGGGTTCGAAAATATTCGAGCCTTGTGGTCTGGGTAATCCAGCAATAGGGGATTAGCGCATGGCATTTAACTTATTCGAAGCTTAAGGCTCACCAGTTACTAGGCCAACTTAGCTGCGGTTAGCTGCCGACCGTAGTTCAGTTATTCGAATTGGTGGTTGAAGAGAACTCAGGTCCACTCATCGAAGAGCATTGTCGCCGCAATGATGGTTCCGTTCCCAAAACGCGAAGGCCCGGGAATTCGCCTTACCGAATCGAGTTAACGAGTCTCAGCATAGGAAGTACGAATCCCACTGGTCCACCGCTATTGGACAATGATTCGGCACACTTAGCTTGCCCATGGACGCACAGCCGAGGGCACTCTCCCATCGCTTCTGGAAGTTGGCTTGGTCCTCATCATCAATGGAGATTGGACCATATGCGACCACAGCCACACTACTTTGCCCGGCTAGTGCACTTGCGGCTAGTTCGGGATTATTTAGTAGGTCTGCCGGCGGAGTGGGGTTGATCGACGGACTGAACGAGTAGGCAACCTCATACCACCGGTAGGCCGCGTCTTCTTCGATGCGCGCGTAGTAAAGAGAAGCACTCCAGGCAATCCCCGATTCCCCATGAACCTGGATAGCCATAGTGAAGACCCTGTCTCTTATACACATCTCCGAGCCCACGAGACTAAGGCGAA
>ENA-ORBV01001209-ORBV01001209.1-microbial-mat-metagenome-genome-assembly--contig:-NODE-1209-length-57989-cov-14.381924_pt1 | contig 57989 bp, 49 predicted proteins | sample MGYA00237777_ERZ505514 | MGnify/ENA primary metagenome ERZ505514 (study PRJEB26160, sample SAMN06269048) | microbial mat metagenome | isolation source: Oligotrophic lake microbial mat | place...
GTTCAATTCCTATACCCTGCCAATGTTCTAGGGTGGAGATCACTTCAGGATAGATATACCAAGGAGATGCCGTCGCAAAATAATCGTAGAGCTTAGTAAAAAAGAGATCGAAATCAGAAAACCGATCGATCGAATCTACTTGAGTGAAGGTATCAAAAGCGATCGATCGCCACCATTGTTTTTCATAATGAGGAATCTCGGCTGGGGCAATGTCAGGAAAAGCCATCCGAGGTGCTGATTTAAAGCTCTGGTAAAAGGCTCGGTCTAGTCGATCGACCTTAACTGTCACGCCAAAATCAAGCGCAAGTTGGGCATAGATCGCTCCTACGCTGCCCTTTACGCCAAACAGCGTTCCCACAGCATCAAGAAAAATTAAACTTGGTTGCAGCTCTTTAGTCATCCAAATACTTCCGATTCAAGTGTAAATCAAGCTTCCTCATGACTGTCTTCCTGTTGCCCCAAATAGACTTCAATGACACGCCGATCGTTCTGGACTTCATCGATACTGCCCTCACATAGTACCGATCCTTCATGCAGGACTGTGACTTTACGGGCAATTTGACGCACAAATTCCATATCGTGTTCGATCACAATCACCGAGTGAGTTTCAGCCAAAGAAATCAGTAATTCTCCCGTTAGTTCGGTTTCTTCATCTGTCAGTCCCGCTACAGGTTCGTCTACCAGTAATAGATCGGGCGATTGTGCCACTAACATCCCAATCTCCAGCCATTGTTTTTCGCCATGAGAAAGCAGACCAGCCTTGATTTCTGATTTTGCTTCTAGTCCAATAGTTTGGATCAGTTCCTCAACCTTGTGTTTTTCAGTCACAGAGGCGTGCCCCAATAGATTGGCAAACACACCCTTATTTCTAGTGCAAGATAATTCCAGATTCTCTCTTGGGGTGAGATTGAGATAGACTCTGGGGGTTTGAAACTTTCGCCCAATCCCTAGTCTGGCGATTTGATGTTCGGCGAGTGACCGCAAATTCCGTCCTTTGAACCTCACCTGACCAATTGTCGGCTTAACTTTACCCGTGATGATATCTAAAAAAGTGGTTTTACCCGCACCGTTCGGCCCAATAATCGTGCGTAATTCTCCTTTTTCCATACTGAAATTGAGATTATTCAGAGCCTTAAATCCGTCAAAACTAACGGTCAGGTTCTCAATCTCCAATATTCTCTCGCTCATATTGCACCTCTGGATCTGATTCTAGACTGGGATAAGTAGAGATTTTGCGTTTTCCTAAGAGTTTTTGGATTTGCTCCCATCCTTGAGATCGAACCCAGCCCACTAATCCATCAGGCAGCACCATCACCACAATTAGGAATAACGCGCCCTGGAAAAACAGCCAAATTTCAGAAAACCGTTCGCTCAAAAGACTCTCGGCAAAGTTGACCAGTAATGTGCCCAATACTGCTCCCACCAGACTACCTCGACCGCCTACAGCAACCCAGATTACCATTTCGATCGAAAAGGCAATATCCATCGACTTAGGCGAGATAATTCCAGTTTGAGGCGTAAATAAAGCCCCAGCAATTCCCGCTAAACTTGCAGAAATTGCAAATACCAGCACTTTAAATCCCGTAGGATTGTAGCCTGAGAATCGCAATCGACTTTCATCATCACGAATCGCCACTAGCAACTTACCAAACCGACCACTAGTGAGCCAACGGCAAAGAACATAAGCGGCAACGAGAAACACAATCGTGAGAATGTAAAATACTCGTTGCGTTTCAGGCGATCGAACTGTTGCGCCAAAAATCGTTTGAAAATTTGTTAGCCCGTTCGTACCATTGATCAGCTTTTGCTGACCATTGAAAAAATTAAAGAAGATAATCGTGGTTGCCTGAGTCAAAATCGAGAAGTACACGCCCCGAATCCGATTACGAAACACCAGATAGCCCAACAAAGCTCCCGTCAGGGCAGGGATCAAGACGATCGCAGCGACCGTGAATGGAAAAGAGTGAAACGGCTGCCAGAGTAAAGGTAATTCCTTCACATCATAAAGATTCATGAACTCAGGCAACTGACTCGTCTCAGTCGCAGGGATTTGCAGCTTCATGTACATGGCAAAAGCGTAGCCGCCCAGCCCAAAGAATACACCATGCCCCAAACTCAGCATTCCCGTAAAGCCCCAGATCAAGTCGATCCCAAGCGCCGCGATCGCCAGAGCCAAAAACCGCCCCAACAAGCTGACGCGAAACCCCTGCCCCAGGGCCTCAAAAATCCCAGGCACGACAAAGATCAGCAACAGGGCGATCGACGTGATGATTCCCGCTTCGATCGACAGCGATTTACTTTTACGATCTTTAAGATCTGGAATAGTCTCTATCATTAGCTTTCAAAACCAAAAATCGATGAATAGTTACTGTTTGTTGGTCTAAGCATCAACCGTGCGACCCTTTTGCGGGAACATTCCACCAGGCTTGAATTGTAAGAAAGTCACAATCAGCGCAAACAACAATACTTTTGCCATACTTGTGGTGGCAAAGAGGGTAAACAGGTCGAACAACGGCTGAATCGGTTTGAACAGAAGTGCCAGCGTGCCAGAACCAAGCAGATAATTGGTCGTACCGAGTGCTAGTGCTGCCACAATACTGCCGACCAGTTTACCAACGCCACCCACTACGACCACCATAAATGTATCGACAATGTAATTCTGTCCTGTGTTTGGTCCGACTGAACCGAGGAAACTCACAGCACAGCCTGCGATCCCCGCTAAGCCAGAACCCAATGCAAATGTCAGGGCATCGACTTTCTCGGTCGGAATACCTAAACAAGCACTCATAGTACGATTTTGGGTTACAGCTCGAATCCGCAATCCCCAAGGAGATCGCTGCAAGAACAGGTAAATTCCCACTACACAGGCGATCGTCAGCACGATGATAAATAGTCGTGTGTAAGGAAGTTGGATGCCGATCGTAATGCCACCACGCAACCATTTGGGTGAAGAGACATCAACATTTCGCGCGCCAAACCAGGGCTTAGTTACAGCTAATTTATAGGTTTGCCCTAACACTAGTCCGACAGTTGTAGCGATCGCGGCAGAGAGGGGCAACATCACAACTAAAAACCAAGTTCGGACTCTTTGCCAATTTTCGGTCTGAGCTAAGCGCAGAGTCAGCAGCCAAAGTCCACCGAAAAACAGCAAACTAAACACCGCAATGCCAATAATCATTACCCAACTGACACTACGGACAAACTGTTGCAAAATTAAGCTTACGCCCCAAGTTGCCAGTAAAGTTTCTAACGGTCGTCCGTAGAGGAACCGAATTACGCCACGCTCTAGCACAAAGCCAACCACAGCCGTAACCAAAAAAGCCGCAATCAGAGCGAAGAAGATATAAAACTCAAACCATTGCTCACCCAGCAGCTTAAACCCGTTCTGCACGACATAGGTGGTATATGCGCCCAGCATCATCAACTCACCGTGAGCCATGTTGATCACGCCCATTAATCCAAACACAATCGCCAGCCCTAATGCCGATAACAGCAACACCGAACCAGTACTGACCCCGTTAAACATCCCGTCTGCTAGCCTAAGTAGCCCATCCATCAGTTCTGGCATCAACCACCTTCCTTTGCAAATTCAAAAATCTCTAGCTAAAAACATTAGTTGCCAGTTACAAATTTAGAACTGACAACTAATGATTAATCGATCGGACTATGCTTAATTTCTGTTTCCCTCTCCTTGCAAGAAGAGGGGTTAGGGGAGAGCTTAAGCTTTCTTGAATTTACCGCCCTTAGCAGGATCGGACCAATCACACGAGAAACCTTTGGTCTCCTTGACAAATTGATTCCACGGAATTGGGACAACGGCCGCCTTGGTTTCGTAGACAATTTTGAACAAGCCATCATCACCGACTTCGCCCAGACGGACAAATTTAGCCAAGTGATGATTGTTTTCCAAGGTATACATACCACCTGGTGCGTCAAAGGTCAGACCAAGTGCAGATTTGCGAACTGCTTCGAGATCATCAGCCTTGCCAGCTTTTTCGACGGCAAGCTTCCAGAAATACACGGCAACATAGGCCGCTTCCATCGGATCGTTGACAACGCGATCGGCACCATACTTAGCTTTGAAAGCTTCGACAAACTTCTTGCTAGCAGGCAATTCAACGGTCTGGAAGTAATTCCAAGCCGCAAAGTGACCCTTGAGAAAGTCTACGCCAATCGCTTTAACTTCTTCTTCAGCGATACTGACTGACATCGAAGGATACTTGTCTGGGCCCATACCTGCACCCTGCAATTGCTTGAAGAATGCTACGTTGCTATCACCATTCAGGGTGTTGTAAATCACGCCGCCGTTAGGCAGAGCCTGTTTGATTTTTGTAATCAGAGGGGCAACATCAACACTACCGAGGGGAATGTAATCTTCGCCTACGACCTTGCCACCTTTGGCTTCCAATTGGGCCTTGATGATTGTGTTAGCGGTACGAGGGAATACATAGTCAGATCCAACCAAGAAAAACTCTTTGCCTTTATTTTCCAATAGCCAATCAACTGAGGGCTCGATCTGCTGGTTTGGTGCGGCTCCAGTGTAGAAAACGTAGTTGGAACATTCCTGACCTTCATACTGGACTGGATACCAGAGCATGTGTTTCTTCGATTCAAACACAGGTAGCACGGCTTTACGGCTAGAAGAAGTCCAGCAACCGAATACAGTCACGACCTTATCTTGATCGATCAGTTTGGTGGCTTTTTCGGCAAATGTCGGCCAATCAGATGCACCGTCTTCTACGACAGCTTCAATTTGTTTGCCTAGGACACCACCAGCTTTGTTGATCTCTTCGATCGCCAGTTGTTCGGCTTCTACCACACTCTTTTCGCTGATTGCCATCGTGCCGCTCAGGGAGTGAAGAATCCCTACTTTAATAGTCTCAGCCGCAGCAGTTGGAGCAGCAGGTGAAGTTGTGGCAGTAGGGGTTTCGGTTGTACCACCACAGGCTTTAAGTAGCATTGCGGTTCCGATCGAAGCCGTACCGTAAACTACAAATTTACGTCGATTAAATTGTTTTGTCATCCTAAATCTTTCTCCTCTACAAGTCCCATGTTTTATGCGATGCATTAGCGTGACATGACGCAAATACGATCGCATATTCGTTTATCTAGCTGGTCAGCAATTGGACAAAAAAGCCCAGTTTTACCACATTGGATATTAGAGCTATTTTTCGGCTAACCAGTGTATAAAATGATACATAAAAATTTGTAGCGCGCACTCATCGGTACAAATCTATAAGGACTCAGAGGTATAGAGAGCGTTGAGGAAAAAAAATAACTGTGGAGTTGATTTTGTAATCGATTGCAAAATCAACTTACAGCTAGAACTGGAAGCCAATGCCTCCTTGGACAGCCGTGGCAGCTCGGTTACTGATGCCTGAGTAGCTATCGAGTGCAATTACCGCATTACCGTAGAGCAAAATATTTTTGCTGAGGCTGACTTCGACCCCAGGTTGGATCGCAAAAGCCGATCGATCGCCTGTAAGCGAAGAATTGTTATTTGTGACAAAAGAACCACCTGCGCCGAGATAGACATTGGCACGATCCCCTACTGGCACATCATAGGAGATCGTCGGTACTACCGAAGTGCCGCCATTGCCAAATAACACTGAAGTTCGCAAAGAAATTGGGGCAGTGTCGAACTTATAGCGTCCTGCCACATTACCGCCGACAATCGTGCCGTTGTTACTACCCAAAGCAACGCCAGCCCCAAGGTAGCTGCCAGGGGTAAATTCTTCTGCCGCCGCAGGGAGGGCATTGGCAACTAAAGCTGAAACCAGTAAAAGTGGTAAGGCAAAGTGGAGTGAGGATTTCATCGCTTTTATGACGAGGTACTCACCCTATGACTTGCTGATTTTTTGACGGGTTCCAGTTTGGTTTAAGACCATCCATTCGGGCGATCCAGATGGGTTAGGGTAAGCCCCAATAGTCAGCCCGCGCTCGAAGCCAGCCATTCTGCCGCAATTTTGTTACTACGGCTGTGACTTGTTGACGGAGCTTATCGTACTGTAAACCTCTGGGCATGGCGATCGATAGACTATGTGTGGGGAATATGCCGCCGAGTCGATCGAAGGTTGGATGCTGCTTCAGCCATGCCGCCGTCGCACTAGCATCGCCAGCAAATGCCTGGACTTTCCCAGTTTCTAGAGCGGTAAAGCCTTCTTGGTAAGAGTCCACGCCGACCAATGTGGCTTTGGGTAAGCGGTATTGGAGATTGACGATCGAAGCTGAACCTTTGAGTACGGCGATCGAACCTCGATCTTTCTGACCTGAATCAAACTGCTGTTTGTTCACACCACGCTTTACCAATAGCACAGTGCCATCGGTGTAATAAGGCGGCGAGAAGTCTACCAGACGAGCGCGATTGTTAGTTAGGGTAAGCTGGGCCACAACTAAATCTACTCTGTCTTCAAATAGAGCAGGTAGTCGATCGATGTTTTTGACAGGCACAAAAGTGACGGCAGCATCGCTACCGAGCAATTCTTTTGCTAGTTCCTTGGCAATATCGATCTCAAATCCTTCCAGATTCCCCGTCGCATTTTTCATCCCCAACGGCGGCAGATTATCTTTCACCCCAATTACCAAACGCCCGCGCTTTTGGATTGTTTCCCAATCCGAGGCAAAACCTGCTGAGACACATAGGCTGTATCCCAAACAGATTAAGCACGCGGCTAATGACATTCGCAGCATGGCTCTAAAGAGTTACTGCACTTTCGGTTGCCGACATGGGTGCTGAATTTTTGGCAGGCAGAGGTTCTGGTAATTCTATGATTACGTCTTTACCATTCTCAGAAAACGGACTTTTTGGCGGAACATCTGGCATCCTCGCTTTGATCATCTGAATCACACTGTCTACCTTTTCAGGGAAGATCACCACCAATGAACTATCTGGAGCATTATCTAAAGCAGAATCGATCGCGACAACTTCATCGAGGATAATCTCGCAGGGTAAATTAGGCGCAATGCCACTCACGCCTTGCTGAAGTAAGTTAGCAACCGCACCGATCTCACGTCCGCGTCGATCGCCATCCTCTTTGATCACAATTCGATCGAACATCACAGCCGCCAATTCACCTAACTCGATAATATCGACATCACGTCGATCGCCAGGCGCACCAACAACACCAATTCGATCGCCATTCCAAGTCGTAATAAAATCGGAGATCGCCTTATAGCCAGCAGGGTTGTGAGCATAGTCAATCAATACTTGGAATCGACCTAGATCGAACATATTCATTCGACCTGGAGTTTGCTCAGCCGAGGTCACAAAACTCGTCAGAGCGGAACGAATATCTTCAATTCTCACCCCTTGGGCAAAGGCGGCTAGACTTGCAGCCAAAGCATTCTGAATCATAAATGCCGTCTTGCCACCCATCGTCACAGGTACCAACACTGCCTGTTCAATTCGCAATGTCCAGTCGCCCTTCAGAATTGAGAGATAGCCGTTTTCATAAACCGCCGCTAAGCCACCTTGATGTGTATGCTCTTTGACGATCGAATTATCAGGATTCATCGTGAAGTAAGCAATTTGAGCTTTGACTTGGCTCGCCATGCCAACAACCAGAGGATCATCAGCATTTAAGACAGCATAGCCGCTAGGGAAAGCCGATTGCACCACTGTACTCTTGAGGTTTGCCAGATCCTCAACTGTATCGATGTCGCCAATGCCAAGATGGTCAGCTTGGACATTCAAAACCACGCCAACATCGCAGCCATCAAAGCCCAGCCCCGATCGCAGAATGCCGCCTCTAGCAGTCTCTAAGATCGCCACTTCGACTGTGGGATCGCGCAAGATCACTTGAGCACTGTAGGGACCTGTGGTGTCGCCTTTTTCGACGAGGAAGTTACCAATATAGATGCCATCAGTAGTTGTATAGCCCACCACACGTTGGGTTTGCTTGAAGATATGGGCAATCAGTCGCGTCGTCGTCGTTTTACCATTCGTGCCAGTGATCGAGATAATCGGGATGCGTGATGGTGCGCCGACAGGAAAGAGCATATCAATCACTGGCTCGGCGACATTGCGAGGGATGCCAACGCTAGGCGCAGTATGCATTCTAAATCCAGGTGCGGCATTCACTTCAACAATCACGCCATCGGTCGATCGAAGTGGTTGAGCAATGTCAGAGGTAACAACATCAATCCCACAAATATCCAAACCGATGATTTTCGCGACGCGCTGAAATAGCCAGACGTTTTCTGGGTGAATGTCATCGGTTCGATCGACCGAAATACCACCAGTACTGAGGTTTGCCGTCGCCTTGAGGTAACAGACCTGCCCTGGTTCGAGCACATCATCAAGGGCGCAACTCTGTCGCTGCAATAGGTCATGGCTGGTACGATCCAAGACGATTTTGGTCAGGACGTTATCGTGTCCTTCACCACGACGGGGATCTTGATTGATAATTTCGATCAACTGGGCGACGGTTGACTTACCATCGCCATAAACACAAGCGGGTACTCTCTCTGCCACAGCAATCACTCGACCATTGACCACAAGCACACGATGATCTCGTCCTGTATAAAAGCGTTCGATAATCACTTCATCTGAGACTTCTTGAGCCAAATCAAACGCATCTTCAGCCAACACCACATCGCAAATGTCAATTGTGATCCCACGTCCATGATTACCATTGAGTGGCTTGATCACGATTGGGAACCCACCAACTTCGGCAATCGCATCTTCTAAATGCTTAACCGATCGAATTACAGTTCCCCTCGGCACAGGCACACCCGAATCTCGCAAAATCCGCTTTGTGCCCTCTTTGTCAGAAGCCAGCTCTACAGCTAAGATCCCAGTGTTATTTGTCAGTGTTGCTTGAATTCGTTTCTGGTAAACCCCATACCCCAACTGGGTCATGGCACGGCTACCTAACTCGATCCAAGGAATTTTCCGAGCTTTTGCTTCCGCCACAATTGAGTCTGTACTTGGTCCCAACTGGGAATCTAGACGCAGCTCAGCTAAATCTTTAAAGTCTTGTTCTAACTCTTCTTTGGCATATTTCCCAGTTTCGGCAATACTTTGGCAAAGTCGCACTGCCGCCCGCGCCGCATAACGTCCCGCTTGTTCGTACTGATACTCAAACACGACCTGATGTATGCCTGTCTCTGCCGTAGGCTTGCTAGTACCAAATTCGACTGGCATGCCCACTAATCTTTGCAGTTCCAAAGCTACGTATTGCACTAGATCGGCGACGCTCACAACCATTGCACTAGCATCATTTCGTTCTATATTCTGCTCAATGCCAGGTAAAACTCGACAAGTTTCACCGTAAAGGCTGGCTAGTCTACCAGGAGAGATGCCCGATAAATCCTCTAGATCCAACCTGATCGTTACTAGCTGACACCTCTGAATGTGCCATTGATTAGGACCACGCAAAGTCTGGACTTTAAGGATTTTCATGATTGGTGATTTACACGGTAGCTTATAGATAGTTTCCCATATCGTATGTGTCGTTAAGTAACAAACTTAACTTTCATTCTTAACATTTATTGTATTGGCTGACTATGCTTCAAGGCAACTCTTCAGGATGATTTGGATGAGTTGGTGGCATGGCATCAATTCTACCTGGCACTGGTTTTTGGACTGGTTGCAATCCTGACAGCATTCGTGATAGCTGCAAGGCATCAAGTACAGGTTTTGACTCACGCACTTTATGCCAGACCGATCGCGCCATTAATAGCGCATGTCGCCTACTTGTAGCTTGGATTTGCTCTAAATAAGCCTCGCGTTCAGGTTGGTAGTCAGTCGAAGTAATCAGCAAACTATGATTGACCAGATCGGATTGGTTAGTGACAATTTTAGCAATCTGTGACATGAGTTCGGGATAAAGCCAAGTATAAGCAGGATGAACAGTTAACTGGCAACGATGCGCGAGAGTTGGCTTTGTCGTTAGCTGTGCATCTGGACTCAGAACCTTATGTGTTTTGGCGTTAGGAGGTAGATTCATTACCACGGCAAAGTAGCCAATCGCCGCTTTACGCTGAGGTTCATAAACATAGCCCGTCACCTCTTGAGTATGACTAACCATGCGTTGACCATGATCGAGCAGTTGATTGGTCAGAGAACTGCGAAAATCATTGATCCCTAGGTCGTAAATTTGACGAATTTGGGGTGGCATTGCGGCTGTGTCTAACTGGTACAACAGTCGCGCATCAGCATTATTCACTGGGAGTAAGTTGGGCAGGTCTACTTGGCGTTCGGCTAGCTCCACCAGAGCCTCCATGCCAATTTCCCAGTCAGTAATATGTGCTAACGGTTGAAATCCATTTTGACGATATAGAGCGATCGCATCCTTGTAATTGACATCAACATCTAACATCCAAGTGCGGGCATCGGTACAGTATTCTAACGAGTGGCGAATTAGCTGCGTACCAATATTTTGATATGAAGCATCTCCTACGGCCAACTGATCGATCTGCCAAGTACTTTGGCTACTATTGAGTGGCGACACTCGAATAAATCCCAAAATTTGACTGCCTGACTCAGCTACATAAACCCGAAATAAGTGCTGAAAAGGATTGGGGAACCAACTAGCCAGACGCACCAGCGCAAACCAGTGCTTGACTTGTCGAGTGTAAGGGCTACAGTCAGGAGCTAGAGTTTCGACACTCTCTGCCAATTGCAACTGCTGAATTGCCGCTAAGTCTCGGTGCTGGACTGGTCGAATCGTACTGCCTGAAGGTGTGAAGGATTGCATAATCAATGCTCAACGATTAATTCAACGATTAATTATCAATGCTCAATGTGATTGGGTTTATTGATTGGGTCGAATCAGCACAATCGGTGTTTGCTCGTCGGCATTACCTGCGGGGTTGAGCAGCAGAGCTTGGTTGAGCAATTCGATCGACACTCCAGGAGTGGCTGCTAATATACTAACCGCTTTCAGATCGTTTACATCGACAATTGCGGCTTCTAAACCTGTCTCTGCCAAAATTCGATCGACGACGGCTTGCGGCTGCGACGGGCCCATGACGATGAATTGATCGTAAGGCGGAAGTGTGCCAGTCACGTCATCGATCAAACGCGCTTGCTTGCCAGCTAACACATAAAACATGCCTGGAACGCGGAACAGAGCTTTCGCGATCGCCCCGATCGCAAATGCCCAAAATACCTGCCATGCCCCTGATTCATCTACCAGCACCTGTAACCCGCAAGCCGTTGCCAGACTCGATGTCGGCAAGAAGTAATAGCATAATCGCTTTGCCAGCCAACCTGGTTTAACATCAGTGGGATGGCGAAAACGTCCTTGCATAATTGCGATCGGCGACTCCCCAATCGTAATAATATCTCCAGGCTGAGAGTGGTTACTAACATAGCGACGGATCACTTCGACTGGAGTATCGAGCGATGATAGTAAGTGGGTACGAATTGGTAAGACATCAGCATCAGCCGTAGGTCGCCACCGTTCAGATCGATCGGATTCGGGAAACTGGAGCGGCACAATACAATGCCTTGTTTTTGGCGTGCGACCACCTGGGCCATAAATCACATAATTTACTCTGACCCAGAGGGTTTCGAGTGCGGATAAATCTTTACCGCGAATATCAACCAAAATTTCCAAGTTAGTTGATTTTCCTGCTTTGACAATGTAGGACTCCCAGTAGTTGTCAGTTCGGTTTGAGGCATCCTCATGTTTTGCCCTGATCCTAACGCGATGGGCGACATCAGCAATGCTATCGTCAGACAGCAAGGTGATTTCGGCTTTAACTTCGGTGATAAATAAATCTAGTTTCTCAGTGGTGTTCGTGGCAGTGAATTCGCCTTTGAGCTGGTAAACCTTGGCAGGATCGTAGGTGACGATTTGCCACATGCCAGTATCCAATTCCATCTGATTACCAGGACGACCTTTGTACTGCAATTCAAATAGCAGCCATGATAATAAAAAGATTGCGATTGCAACCATCACCGATCCGACTACCCATCCCACAACATGCATAGATTCTCACCACGATCGAATACCTAGTCAAGTCAAATCCCAAAACATCGTTGCATATCTTGTCTCTTGTGGCAAATTACGGTTTAGCTTCTAGCTTAGGATCTAAATGTGGAGTAGAATGCGAAACATCTGCATTAAACTAATTAGCAAAACCCCCATCCTAATTTCTGCTTGCGTATGAGCAAACAAAACTTCAGCCTAGAGTCAGACGAAATTCGATCGCAAGCTACCGAATTTGAAGCGGCAGGGGATTTAGAGGCAGCCAAAGAAATTTGGATTCAAGTGTGGCAGTTATCCCCAGGCGATCGAGACGCACTGGCAGCAATAGAGCGGTTAGCAGTAGAAATTTCGACTCAGAGACTAAATTCTAAGCTTGCAATCAGCCAGCAGGAGTGTCAGCAACTCAAACAGAGATTAAAAGCCCTAGAAGTTCTAGAACGTGAACAGACAATTCTGGTGGAACAACTTCTCTCTGTGGGTTGTGCGCTCTCTAGCACCTGTGATTTGCAACAATTACTCCATCTGATTTTGACTGAAAGCCGTGAAATTACCTGTAGTGATGCTGGGAGCATTTATCTGATCGATCGAACCGATCGGATTTCCACGGTTTGTTTTGAAATATCCCAAAATGATTCGCAACCCGATCGATCGCTCAAGTCTTTTGCCGTTCCGATGAGCCAAGAAAGCCTAGTGGGATATGTCGCACTCACAGGCGAAGTCCTAAATTTGCCTGATGCCCACAATTTACCCGCAGGGACTACTTACAGCCATCACCAAACCTTCGATCGAGATATTGATTACTGGACGCGCTCGGTCTTAGCATTACCAATACGAAATCCTAAGGGCACGATCGTCGGTGTGATCCAGTTGATCAATCGCAAGTTCGATCGAAACCTAGTTGTCACCCAAGAGAATGTTGGATCGGTCACACAACCATATTCCGATTGGGATCAGCGCGTATTGCAATCATTTGCCAGCCAAGCGGCGATCTCGATCGAACGCAGTCAACTCTTAAGCCAACTAGAAACCTCCACAGGTCTAAATCTCAGCTAGACTAGTCCAGATGGTCGATCGAAAGTTCGATCGATTGCGTGCAAATATGCGAGTGAAAATATGACGGACGACTGGTTGGTAATTGGCAAGATTGTATCGACACAGGGCCTTAAGGGCGAAATGCGGGTGCAGTCTTATTCGGATTTTCCTGAGCGATTCCTGCAACCTGGCAAACGGTGGTTACAGACCTCGGAGACTTCGATTCTGCCGCCCCAACCTGTAGATTTAGTTTCTGGTCGAGTTATTCCTGGGAAGATTAGCCTTTTTGTGGTGCGTCTGGCTGGAATCGATACCTGCGATCGAGCTGAAGCCATGCGCGGTCATCTACTGCTGGTGGAAAAAACCGATCGACCCAAACTTGATGCCGATGAATATCTCGTCACCGATCTAATTGGCTGTGATGTATTCGATCGACTTACAGGAAAACTCCTAGGGAAAGTAATTGATGTGATTGCTTCTGGCAACGATCTATTGGAAGTAGAAAACCAAACTCTCAACCAAACCACTCTCATCCCTTTTGTGAATGAGATTGTGCCGTTCGTCGATTTAGCCCAAAATCGAATCGAAGTCACGCCACCCAAGGGTTTAATCAGTGAAGAATGGATGCTAGATCATTAGTAATCAAGAAAATGGATGACTTTAGATTAACCTTCGATCCGCTTGATGTTAACGCTGCGTATGTTGCGGCCGATCGAGATCGAAACGGTGCGGTCGTCCTCATGAGTGGGATGGTACGTAACCAAACTGATGGCAAAGCCGTAGACTACCTAGATTATCAAGCCTATGATCAAATGGCATTGCGGGTATTTGAGCAAATTGCCCAAACCGCTAGACAGAAATATCCTGATATTAGTGGCGTGGTGATTCACCATCGTTTAGGTAAGCTGAAAGTTGGAGAAATCAGTGTGATCGTTGCGGTCGGTTCGCCCCATCGTGGGGAAGCTTTTGAGGCTTGTCGTTATTCGATCGACACGCTCAAATATAATGCTCCGATTTGGAAAAAAGAATATTGGCTAGATGGAGATAGTACATGGGTTACAGGTACTCCTAAATCAATAAGTTGAACGAGTAAGTTATGACCGATCGGATTTTGATTGGCATTTCAGGTGGAATTGCGGCTTACAAAGTTTGTGAGATCGTTTCTACTTTGGCGAAAGCGGGCAAACAGGTAAGGGTGATTTTGACCGAATCTGCGGCTAAATTTGTCGCACCCCTGACATTTGCTACCCTATCCCGCCACGCTGCCTATACCGATTTAGACTTTTGGCAACCTACTCATGGGCGACCGTTGCATATTGAGTTAGGTGAATGGGCGGATCTATTTCTGCTTGCACCTGTGACCGCAAATACGCTGAGCAAGCTAGCGGCAGGGGCGGCGGATAATTTACTCACAAATACAGTTCTGGCATCACAATGTCCGATTTTGCTCGCGCCTGCGATGAATACAACCATGTGGCAGCAGAATTCTGTACAGCGAAACTGGCAGAGATTACAAATGGATACGCGGTACTTTTCGATCGAGCCGACATCAGGTATCCTTGCATGTGATGCGGTTGGGGCAGGACGAATGGCAGAACCAGAGGTAATCTTAGGCTATGTCGAGTCGCTGCTATGGACAAAGGGAAAACGAGATTTAGTCGGAAAGCATGTGCTCGTCAGTGCTGGCGGTACGAGAGAATGGCTCGACCCTGTACGATTTATTGGTAATCCTGCTACAGGCAAGCAGGGGATCGCTCTGGCAACGGCGGCGGCTCATCGCGGTGCGAATGTCACTCTCATTCAAGCTATGCCTCTGAACCAGTCCCTAAATCAGCAACAGCTTATAGCTCAAATTATCCCTGTATCGACATCCGCAGAGATGCACATGGAGATGTTGAAGATATTCCCACAGGCGGATATTACAATTATGGCGGCGGCGGTGGGAGATGTCAGACCCGCAATTCGCTTCGATCGAAAGATCCCTAAAGCTGAGTTGCCATCCTCCCTAGTGCTTGAGAATATTCCCGATATTTTGGCGGATTTGAGTCAGCAAAAGCGTCCCGATCGAATATTAGTTGGGTTTGCGGCTCAGACAGGGAGTGAATCTGAGATCATTGAGCTGGCAAAAGAGAAGTTAAAACGCAAAAATCTTGATGCAATCGCAGCAAATGTAGTCGGAAGTGCTGAAACTGGTTTCGGCTCGGCGACAAATCAGGCCACTTTGATCGATCGAAAAGGTAAACAAACAACCACTCCACTTTGTTCTAAGCTAGAACTAGCCCATAGATTGCTTGATTTTCTGGGATAAAACCAAATTAATCTTTATAGAGAGGAAGACATGAGAAAGTTTCTCAATCGTAAAAGCCTGTTTATCTTCGATGGACTCATATTCTTTCTCGTCGGCGTGGCGGTGATGATTTTTCCCAGCGCCAGTGCTGCTGCGATCCCACCAGAAGCAGGCTCGCTCCCACATATTGAAGATACGCGCCGACTGTTAGCAGCGATGTATATCCCTTTAGGCATGTTTCTACTGATGTTTGGTAGTCGCGTCGTCAATGCCGCTACACGGAATCTAGCGGCAAACCTCAGAGGCGTGAGTTTGCTAATCGTGGTTGCTGTGAATACTTGGCAGGTGATTAATGGAGCGTGGAAACCAGCATCTTTGTATATTTACCTTGTGCTTTTTCCTGTGATGGCGATCGCTTATTTTTACTTTGGGACAATTAAACCCGAACGAGAACCCAGCCGTGACTAGGGATTAGGTCACCGCTTGACCCAAGGATTTGTCAAGTGGGAAGTTCATTGCTTGGCGTTGCGCGAGATAGAGCTTAGCAATTTGACGTGCCAAATTGCGAATACGAGCAATATAGCGCACTCTTTCCGTTACCGAAATTACGCCTCTAGCATCTAGCAAGTTAAAAGTATGAGAGCACTTCAGCACATAGTCAAACGCAGGTAGAACCAGTTCTAGATCGATCAGATTCGCTGCCTCTTCTTCGTACTGTCCAAACAGACGGAATAACAGTTCTGAATCCTGACTTTTCTGACCAGAATTATCTTTGCCAAAATTATAAGAACTATATTCTACCTCTCCCTGTTGATGTACCTGCCCATAAGTCACCTGACCAAGTTGAGCATGAGATTGCCAGACAATATCAAAGATCGAATTCACACCTTGTAAATACATCACAAGGCGTTCTAGTCCATAGGTAATCTCGACTGAAACAGGACGGCAATCAATCCCACCACACTGTTGAAAATAGGTGAATTGAGTGACTTCCATCCCATCTAGCCACACTTCCCAACCTACGCCCCAAGCTCCTAAAGTCGGTGATTCCCAATCATCCTCGACAAAACGGATGTCATGATCGGCAGGATCGATGCCCAAATATTTAAGGCTATCGAGATAGAGTTGAATCGCATCGTCAGGTGATGGCTTGATCAAAACCTGAAACTGGTAATAATGCTGAACACGATTGGGATTTTCGCCATACCTCCCATCAGTGGGACGGCGACTTGGTTCGACATAGGCAACCCGCCATGGTTCAGGCCCAATTGCGCGTAAGAAAGTATGCGGACTCATCGTACCTGCACCTTTCTCGACATCATAAGGCTGGGCGATCAGACAACCGCGATCGCTCCAGTAAGTTTGCAGAGCGAGGATGACAGATTGAAAGTCCATGAGTTTGGCAAATTTAACAGCATCTGATTCTAACTCGACTTGCGGTCTTGAGCCTAAGTTAGACTCAGCGACTACACTCTATCCGTTTCTCTAGAGACAAGGACAGGTTCTAGTTCAGCCTTTGTCGTCTCGAAAGCGGGTTCGATCGACGAAGGCAGTAAACGGGCCTGACCATAGTACGAGGAGTAGTAGCTGTAGTAGTAGCTGTTGTCGCTCTTATCGATCATATTGAGCAAGATACCCGCAATATTACAATGACTTGCCACGAGTATTTCTACAGCTCTGGAGATCGCCCCACGGGTAGAACGTTCGATCGCGGCGACCAGAACAACTGTGTCCACCTTAGAAGCAAGGCTTTGAGCATCAGTAATACCGACAATTGGCGGCGTGTCGATCAGGACGTAATCGTAAGTATTTCGCCATACTTGCAGAAGTTTTGCCATCTTTGCCGACTCTAGCAAAGCGATCGGGTTAGGTGGCAAAGGCCCAGATGTAATTACATTCAGGTAGCCTTTCATCTCTGCGGGGGACTGCACAACCGATTTCCAATGACGGTTAGTAGCGATCGCCGTAGACAGCCCCACAGTATTCCGCACCCGCGCTAGCTTATGGATTGTCGGTTTCCGCATATCGGCATCAACAATCAACACCTTGTGTCCAAGTTCTGCCAACACTGTACCCAGATTATAAATCAGCGTACTCTTGCCCTCAGATGGGATCGCCGAAGTAAACATAATCGTCTTTATACTCTGATCGGAACCCAGATAACGCAAGTTTAGAGCCAGTGATCGCAAAGCTTCTTTGAAAGCAGAATGGCTGTAACTTGGAGCCAAAGCAGGTTGATCGGAAACCTGAGGCAATAGCATATCGGTCTTGGGCACGGCACCGAGCAAAGGCACATCGGTAAGCTCTCTGACTTCTTCGATTTCTCTGATTCTCTGATCGGATTTTTCTAAGAACATCACCAGTGCTACCGCCATCAGCAATCCTGTAAACCCACCCAACAGAAGGTTCAGTAGAATATTCGGCGATACGGGAAGGAGTGGCAAGTAAGCCTGATCGAGAATCCGCCAGGAAGCGATCTCCTGCGCTTCAGAAATCCGCAATTCCTCTAATTTCTCCGACAGCTTGCTAAAAATTGAGGAGTCTAGGGCTAACTGACGCTGCAACCCTGTAAAAGTTTGCTGAAGCTGAGGAATTTGGGCAAAAGTACGGTTGATCTGTCCCTGCGCCTGACGAATGCTACCCATTTGAGCTACCTGTACTGCCATCATGGTTTGGGTCTCAAACAACTGCGTTGCCAAGTTCTGCTTAATGGATACCCCACTTTGCGGCGTTCCTTCCTTCGTGATCCCGACAACGCTAGCACCATTCCCTAGCACTTCTTCTGCCTGCACCTGCATCAACTTGTAGAGTTGATCTCGCCGATCTTTTAAAGCTTGCACTGTGGGATGGCTCTCTTGATATCGCGTTCGTTCCAAGAAATAACTAGTCTCAGCTTCTTGAAACTGCTTCACTAAAGTCTGATAGGTTGAGTCTTGAGTCAGAATCGCTCCCCCTAAAGCCAAGTTGGCTGACTTGCCGATCTGGCGTTGCAGTTCCTGAAATTGCTTTTGGGTTTGCGCGATCTTGATCTGCAATTCTTGGGCTTGGGTCTCCAGTGCCTGCTTCATCGTGTAAACCGAAGCCGCATAGATATCAGGATCGACAATGTTGTATTTACGGCGAAACTCAGTCACTTGCTGCCCCGATTTATCGAGCTGTTTTTTAACTTGAGGCAGCTTCACTTCGATAAATTTAATTGCACTGCGGGACTTCGATCGCTTATCTGTCTGGCTATATTTGGTAAATTCATTTGCCAGAGAGGTGATGATGTCTTTGGCTCTCTGAGCATCGGGATCGCGGTAGTTGATCTTGAGAACACGAGCACCTTTGATCTGAGCGATCGACAAGTTTTTACTCACTTGCTCCAAAAACTTATCCTCAGACATATTACCGTAAGGATTTTTGAGCTTGGTAACCGCAGATTTGACCAGAGAACGACTAGCTAAAATCGCCATTTCAGTAGAAAGACTACCATCACGCGGGAAATTGCCTTCACTATCTGGGATCGGTAGTTCTGACACAGAGATCGTTGACTTATCAATCAGAATCGATGCCGAAGATTCATAAAGCGGCGTTCGGGTGAAGGTGTATGCCGCAACTCCAGCAAAGACTGTAGCCGATACAGCAGCTACAGCAATCCAGCGTTTACGAAGAGTCCGCAGGAGCTTCACGACATTGATCGAATTATCAAACTGGTTGGAATTAACCGAATAATTTGCCATTTTCCCTCACCCAAACAACTTACTGGACTCTTTGAACAGAACCTACTGAATCATCTGGACTGATCATGTGGCGCGAGTTCAATCTTCTTAAGCTGAGTTATTTAGCTGAGATCGATAAGCGATTTACAGAATATTTACCGCAACTTTTGCAAAAATACTTCGCAAATAGCTTGCAAAAACACAATGTCAGCATTACTATTGCTGGCATCAACCTACAAGTAAACTATCAAACTTAAACCAATGCCTTACTGGCAAATTTATTGGCTAAGTTAACGTCTTAACTTGCGGGTATTAATATCGCGATCTCACATCAAACCAATAACCAAACCAAACAGACTGAACAAGACCGAAATTAATCCAGATTTGACTTTAAGCTCAGAAATTCTGGTTTAAGTCACACTCTGAATACGTAGGTCTAAAGCAATCTAAACCAAACCAATAAAAACAATATTCAGGCAATTTGACGATATAGATTGAGTCTTGACCACTTAATCTATACAAAGTTCAATTGTCTGGTATTTTTTTGAGCCACCCATAATAATCATATTACATTTTTCTATGGCTTTCATATGGCTTTATCAGGTTATTCGTTTTAAATTAAGGTGATGCTAACAAATCAAGTTTTATCTTCGACTCTGCTGTTAACCATCTTGTTACTGGTGGGGCTTGTGTCTTTTGTCAAAGGATCGGTCAAAGATCGCACGACCGAAATGATCTTTAGTAATGCCAATTTCGACGACGATCGATTGCTGGCTGAGGTGCGAACCTATTTCAAACAGCGTGCCTATGAAGTTACGAAAATCGATCCGACGCAGGAATCTGTGACGCTCTCAGGTCAGGCGAAGCCCAGTGTATTTCTCGCCATATTATTAGTAGTTCTCGTGGGGATCGGTTTGACCTGTCTAGGCTTAGTCCTGAGTATCTTAGTGCCTGCCTTGAGCGATAACTGGTGGCTAATGATCTTGGCTGCGCCTTTTGCTGGCGTATTTTACTGGCGTGGTGCCGATCGAATTGAATCAGTCAGTCTGGAATTGCGCCCTGGTTCGCGTCTGTGGGTGCGCGGACACAAAGATGAACTCACAGAGTTACAACGATCGCTTAACTTAGTAAAAGAGTAATTATCAATACTTAAGCTGTGCTCGAAACCCTCACCGAAATTTACCTGCCTCTAATTGGCTGGACACTAGCTGGTTTGCTGCTGTTGCGTTCTGTGCCAGCATCGATCCCAAAACTCATGGGTCGATCGCTCTATTGGGTGGGTGTGCCGCTTCAGGTGCTGGCTTTTATGCAGCGTTCTGATTTAACTAAAGCGGTGGGGCTTGTGCCTGGGGTGGTGTCGGCGACGTTGTTAGGTGGACTGGGCTTAGCATGGCTTTTTTGCTGGCGGTTGCCTAGGGATCAACGGGGCGGATTTCTGTTGTCTGCAACTATGGGCAATACGGGATTTGTCGGTTTGGCGATTGCGCCGTACTTGCTGACTGACGAGTATCTGGGCTGGGCAGTACTGTTTAGCATTGCGAATAATGTGCTTGGTAGCTATGGATTGGGAGTGGCAATCGCCAGTTTTTATGGGGCGCATGACAAGCAGGTAAGTTGGCTCACCCATATCAAATCGGTGCTGACTACACCTGTGCTGTGGGCATTTAGCTTTGGTCTCTGGCTACAATTTCAACAGATCGAGCTAGCTCCCGATCTGGCTCAACCCTTATCAGATGGTCTACAGATCGCTGCAAAGGGAGTTGCACCTGTGGCTCTGTTGCTGGTGGGGATTCGCCTGAAGCAAGCCTACTGTCGCAGTGCTTTGATTACAGCCTTACCTGCGGTGTTGATTAAGCTAATTTTGATGCCTCTGGCGGTTGGATTGGCGATGACGGTGCTAAATATCCCAGAAATTCCGCGTCTGGCAATAGTACTGCAAGCGGGTATGCCTACAGGGCTGGCTTGCATCATTGTGGCAGAAGAGTATAACGTCAACGAAGATTCGATCGTCATGAGTATTGCCCTTAGTAGTGTTGGCGTGTTGGCGACAATTCCACTGTGGTTATGGTTATTTTAATAGTGATTTAGCTAGCTGTGAGTCGAAAATCCCACCTTTTCCCACTTTGTTCCTACTTTTTCTTACTGCCAATTTTAAATCTAGCCATTATAGTTGCAGAGATTAACTAAATTTATTTGCCAATTTTGCCAATTTATTCTCAGGGATAAGACCTAAATAAACTGGATCGAACATTGGGTTAATTTCTAACTTTGAGACGCATCGTCATACCTTAATCTACTCCTCAAAGCGCACGTATATGCCAAGCCTCAAGAATACAATTGAAGATATTGTTGTTGATGAAGCGACGACTCAGATCGATCACTTAAGTAGCACGATCAAAAAACAGATCAATCTGAGTGAGGTTGTAGCGTATGCGCTTAATCGCCTGCCACCCATGTATGCCAGTACCGATCGAGGTTGGTTGCAACAGCGTAAACGTGCCCACAATGAAATGGAGCAGTCGATCTCCAGTGCTGTCCGTCATGCCATGATGGCGGTGACGCGCGATCCATTACGCCTAGTTGGACCTCTGCCCCAAGAGGAGCTTGAAAGTCCTGTTCATTCCTTGGCAAAGCTACGTAGCACACTGAATAAGCCGTACCTAAGATGGAAAGAAATTCCTGGTGCAGTTAAGGATGCGATCGACGAAGCTAAGCAAGGCCAGTTAGAAAATCGCAGCTACTTTAGTGCCCAGAAACGACAGATTATTGAGGTTAAAGAGTATCTCAAACGGACTAAAGTTCAGAATAGCTCTTGGCGCGATCAGAAGATGCAGTCATCCGAACCAGACAAGTTCTCGGCAATTTTACAAGAGACTAAAGAGTTCGAGTCCTATATGCTGCCAACTTCCTGCGTTTTTACTAATGCGCTCGAAAAATTGGTGATTGCAATTGCGGGCGAACAGATGCAGAGATTAGACTCAATGTTGTCGCGCCATGTCAAACTCGAAGATGCTGCCGCTTACACGCTCAATCGTCTTATGCCGATGTATGCCACTAGCTCTCAGGGACTTATTCATCATCAGCAACGGGCAAAAGCAGAGCTAATTAGCGAAATTTCTTCAACCGTAATTCAGTCATTTTTAACCCTGAGTAAGTCTCCTAGACGAATGGTCGAACCGATTCCATTCGCTAAATTTGATTATGAGAGAGATCGAGCTTTAGATGAATTAAAGCTAATCTTGCAGCGGGATGACATCACTTGGCTCAATGTTCCCGATGTGGTGACAGAAGCTCTAAATCGATCGAAGGATAAAACAGGGTTCTGGCGTAAGCAATCTGAGATGCTAGCTGAACTGCATCAATCGCTCAAACTCCTGCCTGAAGATGTTGATTTTTATCTCATTCACCGCCACGAGACAGAAATCATGATAATTAAGGTTGACCAGAAATCAGCTTTTAGCATTTTGGTGGAGCATCCCCGCGACGTTGCCATGATTGTCCTGAAATACTTCCCTTCGATCGACTCGATCGAAATCCAAACCTCTCTGCTCACATTCCCACTGACTTATACCAGAGCTGAAATGGCTACAGATGGTGTTTTTTAGATGCTCAAGCAGGATGGTAATAGAACGCCACGCCGAGAAGGAAATAAGTTGCGATCAGGAGTGTGCCGTCCAGCCAGTTCGATCGACCGCCAAAACCGATCAGGTTTGCCACAACCACAGCAATCACTAATGCGGCAACTTCAAACGTATTGAAATTTAGATCGAGTGGCTGCCCAATCGCTTGACCGACAAAAACTAAGACAGGAGCCATAAATAGAGCCACTAGCAGACTATCTCCTGTAGTAGTGGCAACGGTTAAGTCCATCTTGTTTTTGAGTGCGAGACGGATCACGGTAATGTATCCTGCCATATCGCCGACAATCGGCAGTAAAACTACACCAGTAAATAGAGGCGTGAGGGCTAGATGCGCTGTTTCTGCTTCTACCACTCCCACAAATAACTCGGACTCAAAGGCGATCGCGATCGTCGTTGCAATTAATACACTAATCCAAAGTCTGACATTAGGTGGGTGAGGTGACTCTGCTAATTCGGTTTCTTCGTCCGCTAATCCAATCTCATAGAGGTAGCTGTGAGTCTTGAGCGAGAACAGCAATGTCAATCCATAAACCACAATTAACACCACTGCCGTGATGATCGAAAGATTCTTAATTGCCGAGGGGTCTACCATATTGGAAGTGGAAATCACCAGAGTGGGCAAGGCAATCGCCACAACAGCCAACATCATTGATGAACCATTAACTCTGACGAAAATTGGTTGAAAAGTTTGCTCCTTATAGCGTAATCCACCCGCAAGCATGGCCACTCCCATCAACAGCAGCAAATCGCAGAGAATACTGCCTGTAATCGTCGCCCTGACGATATCGATCAAACCTGCTCTGAGAGCGACTAAGGCAATAATTAATTCTGTGGCATTGCCAAAAAAAGCATTAACTAATCCACCCGCCGAAGGTCCCAGCACCACAGCAATCTTTTCGGTTGCCGTACTCAGCCAAAGTGATAGGGCAATAATTGCAATCGCCGAAGTCAAGAAAACGGCAAAGTCACCCCAAACTAAAAGATCTGCCGCGATCGAAATCGGGATAAAACAGAGCAAGAGTAGAGGAACCAGCGTCCTAATTGTCATAAATTATCGATCTCTACGGCAACATCATATGGGGTCAAAAGCTGACAATACCACTTGTTGGTGCGATCGTTGATTGTAAATAGACGGTTGGGGAAGTAGAGCGAATAGAGAGTCATTAGTGATCGAGATCACGTTGGGAAGTGCGGAAGATCACAGTAAATAGACGAATCGATCACAGAAGACTTTTGCTCGATCGAGGATATTTATTAATAGCAGTTAGTTAGTAGCAATGGCTGCAACTTTAGATTTAGGGTTAGGTCAATATCAACAGGCTCATTTAGATCTCAACTTATCAGGAGCAAATCATCATGTCACGCCCCAAAAAACCAGCGAAAACAGCGATTACCGATGATGAAGCTTGGTTTGCTAAGTTCTTTGTCGGCAGTATAGCCGCCGTTGTACTATCAACAATGCTCTTACCTTTTTTGTCAAACATTAAACTATCTCCCACTTCAACCAATCCTCGCTTAGCTTCGATCGATACTTCACTAGTTAAATAAGTTGGATGTATTTTAGGATGCCGCGATTGCCACAAGATACTGACTATAATTAATCTGACTGCAAACTAGTCAGAGCATTATGAGATTGATTTCAAGTTTTTCGAGGCGAAAAAGCATTAGGGCTGTTGGAATTTTACTATTGCTGATGCTCGGAGCCTGCGATCAATCACTCCCCCCAGCTAAATCAGACTTAACGGTCAAACTCTTGGTCGGCAGTGCTTTAGGAGATTTCTGCAATCAGGCAATCGCCCAGTTTAACCAGCAACAGCCAAAGCTAGAAGATGGTAAGACCTTTACCGCGAGCTGTGAAGCAAAAGGTAGCGGCGATGTGGTTACAACTGTTGTAAATCTGGCTCAGCAACTTAAAAATGGCTCGATATCGACTGAAGCTCCAGAATTTCCCACGATAATTTCTCTGGATGGTGAAATTTACCAAGGCCAGTTGATTGATAAGGTTAATCAAGCTTTTCCTGGTCAAAAGTATATTCCCGACATTACCGAGTCGCCCTTAGTTGCCAGCAGCCCGATGGTATTTATGGCTCAGGCAGATGTGGCGAAGGGATTGCGTCAAGTTGATGATGTGTTTAAGGTGCTAGTAACGGCAAAAACTCACGCTGATATCGATCGAACTAGTCCACCACTAACTATCCATTATGTCCAAACTGCCCCGACACGCTCTAATAGCGGTTTGCAGACTTTAGTTGCCCAATTTGTCAGCGTATCGGGCAAGCGACCCGAACAACTGTCGATCGAAGATATTAAAACTTATCAGCCCTCTGTGCAGAAAATACAAGCTAAAGTCACACGCTACGGCATTTCTACAAATAGTCTGGCAAAGTCGATCGTCCAAAACGGACAATTCTGGGCAACGATCGGATCGGTGTATGAATCATCGGTAATTATCGCAAATTCCAATCTCCAGCCAGGACAACCTCGTTATGAGGCGGTTTATCCCAAGTCCACTTTCAGTTCAAATATGCGACTGATTTTACCGACAGCTCCTTGGGTGAGTGCAGATGAGAAAGCGGCAGCGGCGAAGGTGATCGAATACTTACGATCGACATCTGCCCAACAAATTGCCACTAATCTGGGACTACGACCTGGCACAGCAGGTATCCCACTAGGAGCAAAATTCTCGCCTGAGTTCGGGGTCGATCCAAAAGCTCAGTATGACTCGCTGCGTCCGCCACAACCGCAAGTGGTAGAAGCAATGCTGAAGTCTTGGCAAGAGGTGGCAAAGAAACCTTCCTTGGTTGTGGTTGTGGTGGATTCTTCAGGATCGATGCAAGCAGATCGTCGCATGACCTCGGTGCAGCAAACACTCCAAATTTATATCAATAGTCTTGGCGCAAAAGATAAAATCGCTCTGATCGACTTTGACTCAGAAATCCGTCCGCCTGTGCTGATTGATGGCACGCCTGAAGGACGAGCTAAAGGATTGCAATTTGTCAGTGGTTTGGAAGCAAAAGGGGGCACAAAACTCTACGATGCGACTTTATACGCCCGTAATTGGCTGAAACAAAATCTCCGCCAAGATGCGATTAATGCCGTTCTGGTTCTCACAGATGGAGCAGATTCTGGCTCGATTATTTCGCTCGATCGATTAGGAACAGAAATCCAGAAAAGTGGATTTAGCAGCGACGATCGAATTTCTTTTTTCACAATTGGTTACGGCAAAGAAAATGAGTTTAGCCCCGAAGCCTTGAAAAAAATTGCCGCCTTTAATGGAGGATATTATGCCAAAGGTGAACCAGAAACGATCGAAACTTTAATGTCAAATTTACAACTAGAATTTTAGTCAAGCAGATAATCCAGTGAAACTCGCAAATCCCCTCTACTATCCGATCGCAGTTCTGTTTGGTGGCATTGTTATGGTGGCGAGTGTGCGCTTTGCAAATCTGCCAAGTTCGATCGCTGTGCCAGTATCGATCGTAATTTCAACAGTTGGAGCCAGTCTAATCAAAACGATCCAGCCTGAGCCTTTAAATCTCGACAATCCTGAATTAGAAAGACATCTGCGCTCGGTGATCGACTCGGCGACGGGTTTGATTGATTCTGCTCAGGCGTTGCGAACTGAAGCCGATCGACTTTTGGTTGAGTCCGATCAGATCGATCTATTGGTGGCTGTGCAATATGCTTGCGATCGAACGATTGAACTGCCAGACAAAATTAAGCTCTTGGCAAAGCGGATGAGTGGAGCAAACTCTCTCTTAACTACGAATCAATTAGAGCGAGAAATCCGCAAGGTGCAAAGCAATCTCGGATCGAGTTCTGGCATAGAAAAAGATGAGTTACAAAAGTTGCGAATGGAATTAGAAAACAATTTGCAGCTAGCAAAGCAAGGACAAGATGCCCGAAAAGCCCAAGTGATTAACCTCGATCGATTAATTACAGCCCAAGCAGGTATTCTCCAACAACTCCAAAATAAGCTCCGTACTTCCGATCTGCATAATAATTCCCAAATCGTGGAATTACAATCGCTCAGCGATGACATCAAGGACATTTACAGCAATGTCGATCGGCTGGTCGCCCAGTGATTCTAACAGAGAAAAGTCTTATTCTAATTGGTTCAAAATAGAGTTGGCAAAGATTGCTGCTTGAGTTCGATCGCGTAAGTTGAGGCGGCTCAGATGCTTGTCTTAACCTACATCCATGATCGCTCGGTGATAATGTCTTTAATACCATTCTGTAATATCGCTATGACAACTCACCTGAATCGCCGAACTCAGTCTGCCGCGCAGCAGAGATCGATCTTTAGTTCAGTTGGGATTATTCTGGTCAGTACAGTTTTGGCATATGCGCCAATTCCAGGTCTTAATCGCACAATTACGATCGTGAGCGGGACAGAGCTACAAGAGCCATTACAAGCACTCAAGCCTAGGTTTGAACAAGAAAATCCAGGGATTCAGCTAGATTTGAGATTTCAGGGTTCACAGGAACTAGCAAATCGTTATCTTGATGATAAAAATGATTTCAGCCCGACGGTTTTAATTCCAGCCAATAGCGAAATTATTCAAGAAATTGGCGATCGCTGGCGTACACAACATAGTAGCGAACCTTTTTACGATCAACCACGGTCGATCGCCAAAACCATCTTGGTCGGGATCAGTTGGCAAGAGCGCGGCAAAGTACTATTTCCTAATGGGAAATTTGAGTGGCATCGGGTCGAGCAAGCCATGCAGGCGGGAAATTGGTCAGCGATTGGGGGACAGAGTAACTGGGGCAGTTTTGATTTCGCGATCACCGATCCACTCCGATCGAATAGCGGTCAATTGAGTCTCAGTCTGTGGATGCAAGCCAAACTCGGCGGCGAACTGACTAGTTCAGGGTTAACAACTCCTGGCATCCAGTCTCTTTTCAGCTTGATCAAACGATCGATCTATCAGCCACCCCGCTCTAGCGATATTCTTTTGCAGGAGTTCATCGCCCGCGGTCCCAATGATGCTGATGCCGCAACTGTTTATGAAAGCGTCGTTTTGCATCGCTGGCAGCAATCAGCCACTACACAGGGTAAGCCTTATCAAATTTATTACCTTAACCCTTCGATCGAAACTATTTCAACCGCCGCGATCGCTCGTCGTAATGTGGATACTCCGACAGCAGAAGCTGGGCGTAAATTCATCGATTTCCTCACCCAGCCAAATCAACAATCAACTTTTATCCAATTCGGGTTTCGCCCAATAGTAAATCAAGATCTAACGCTAGTCCCAAATAGTCCTTGGAGCCAAAACATCCCAGGCTCGGAAGCTAACCCCTCGATTAAAATCATCCCAACCCCAAATCGTCAGTCGATCGACGAAATTCAACGTCAGTGGGAACGAGCAAATTGAGATCTAGATTAAAAAATCCCGCATCTGTTCAGATGCGGGATTTTTATTAGCTATAGATTAACCAAGATTAACTCAAGTTATCCAAAAGCGGTCGCCGTCGATGCAATCACAAAGGCAGCGTAAGTGAAGATATATCCCACAGTGAAGTGAGCTAGACCAACCAAACGAGCTTGAATGATCGAAAGAGCCACAGGCTTATCTTTCCATGTCACCAACTGAGCCAAAGGCGTACGTTGGTGTGCCCATACCAAGGTTTCGATCAATTCTTGCCAATAACCGCGCCATGAGATCAAGAACATAAATCCAGTTGCCCACACGAGGTGACCAAACAAGAACATCCAAGACCAAACAGCGATGTTATTCATACCGTAAGGGTTATAGCCGTTGATTAGCTGGGCAGAATTGAGCCACAAGTAATCACGCAACCAACCCATAATCGTGACAGAAGATTCGTTGAACTGTGCCACGTTTCCTTGCCAGACCGAGAGATGCTTCCAGTGCCAGTAGAAGGTAACCCAACCAATGGTGTTAAGCATCCAGAACATCGCGAGGTAGAAGGAATCCCATGCCGAGATATCGCAAGTACCGCCACGACCAGGACCGTCGCAAGGGAAGCTGTAACCGAAGTCCTTTTTATCGGGCATCAGTTTCGAGCCACGAGCATCCAACGCACCCTTAACCAAAATCAAGGTTGTGGTGTGCAGACCCAGAGCAATCGCATGGTGAACCAAGAAGTCACCAGGCCCAATGGTCAAGAACAGGGAATTAGAATCACTGTTGATCGCCTCAAGCCAACCAGGAAGCCATACTGCACCGCCATTTGGCCATGCCGTAGTAGCAATACTATCTGGATTGGAAAGCAAAACATCAAAGCCATATAGAGCTTTACCTTGAGCGGCTTGAATCCACTGTGCGAATACAGGCTCGATCAAGATCTGCTTTTCAGGAGTCCCGAACGCTTGCATGACATCGTTGTGGACGTAGATACCAAGGGTATGGAAGCCCAAGAATAAAGACACCCAGCTCAAGTGAGAGATGATCGCTTCCTTGTGTTCAAGCACACGAGCCAACACGTTGTTCTTGTTAGCTTCAGGATCGTAGTCGCGAATCAAGAAGATCGCACCGTGGGCGAAAGCTCCAACCATCAGGAATCCAGCAATATACTGGTGATGAGTGTAGAGAGCGGCTTGAGTGGTGAAATCCTTGGAGATAAAAGCATAGGAAGGCAGCGAATACATGTGCTGCGCTACTAGGGAAGTAGCTACACCAAGTGAAGCCAACGCCAAAGCCAACTGGAAGTGCAGCGATTCATTGAGCGTGTCATACATGCCTTTGTGCCCTTCACCTAGCGCACCACCAAATGGAGTGCCTTCAGGTGGACGGTGGGTATTGAGGATGTCCTTGATGCTATGACCGATACCAAAGTTGGTACGGTACATATGACCAGCCACAATAAACAGAACTGCGATTGCCAGATGGTGATGAGCAATGTCAGTCAGCCACATTGCCTCAGTTTGAGGATGGAATCCACCTAAGAAGGTAAGAATAGCCGTACCTGCACCAGTCGAAGTCCCAAACAAATGATTAGCAGTATCAGGACTTTGAGCATAAACGCCCCAGTTACCTGTAAAGAAAGGCTGCAAACCAGCAGGGTGAGGCGCAACATTGAGGAAGTTATCCCAACCAACGTGCTGACCGCGAGCTTCAGGAATAGCGACGTGAACTAGGTGACCAGTCCAAGCTAGAGAACTAACCCCAAACAAACCAGACAAGTGATGGTTGAGGCGAGACTCAGCATTTTTGAACCATGCCAAGCTAGGACGGAAGCTAGGCTGCAAGTGCAACCAACCCGCAAACAACAGTACGCCAGAGAGGATCAGCATAGCGATCGCGCCAGCGTAAAGGTCAGCGTTGAAGCGCATCCCGATTGTGTACCACCAGTGATATACGCCAGAGTAGCTGATATCAACTGGGCTAGTAGCACCTGCTTGGGTGAAAGCTTCCACCGCAGGTTTACCGAATTGAGGGTCCCAAATTGCATGAGCAATTGGTTTGACATTGAGTGGATCTTTGATCCACTGTTCGAAGTTGCCTTGCCATGCGACGTGGAACAGATTGCCTGAAGTCCACAAGAAGATGATTGCCAAGTGACCAAAGTGTGACGCGAAGATCTTCTGGTAAAGATTTTCTTCTGTCATGCCATCGTGGCTTTCAAAGTCATTACCCGTGGCGATACCGTACCAAATACGACGAGTGGTCGGATCGCTAGCGAGGTCCTGGCTAAATTTAGGGAATTTAGTTGCCATAGTTTTTTGTTTTCCTCGCTATTATCCTAGTGCGCCAAAACGAGCCAGGAAGAATGCCCACGTTGTGACAATTCCACCTAGTAGATAGTGAGCTAGACCCACCGCACGACCTTGAATAATGCTCAAGGCGCGAGGCTGAATCGCTGGTGCGACTCTGAGTTTATTGTGTGCCCACACGATCGATTCGATCAATTCTTGCCAGTAGCCGCGACCACTAAACAGGAACATCAAGCTAAACGCCCAGATAAAGTGAGCAGCCAAGAACAGCAAGCCATAAGCTGACAGAGCTGAACCATAGGACTGAATTACCTGAGTGGCTTGTGCCCACAAGAAATCACGTAACCAACCATTAATTGTGATCGCACTTTGAGCAAAGTTGCCACCAGTCATATTGGTAACAGTGCCATCAGCACCAACCGTACCAAAAATGTCTGACTGCATCTTCCAGCTAAAGTGGAAAATCACGACGGAGATACAGTTGTACATCCAGAACAAACCGAGGAACACGTGATCCCAAGCAGAAACTTGGCAAGTGCCGCCGCGACCTGGACCGTCGCAAGGGAAGCGAAAACCTAGTTCGGCTTTGTCTGGAACCAAGCGAGAGTTACGGGCGTAAAGTACGCCTTTCAGCAGGATCAATACCGTAACGTGAATGGTGAAAGCATGGATATGGTGCACCATGAAGTCGGCAGTACCGAGATTCATGTGAGCCATTGCTACTTTGCCACCAACCGCGAGGGTATCGCCACCAAAGATGGGGCTAACTGAAGATGCTGCATAAGGAGCAGTTGAACCTGCTGCCGTTGCATGAATGCCTTGAACCCACTGAGCAAAGATTGGCTGAAGCTGAATACCCGTGTCAGAGAACATATCTTGCGGACGACCAAACGCACGCATGGTGTCGTTATGGATATATAGACCGAAGCTATGGAAGCCAAGGAAAATACATACCCAGTTAAGGTGAGAAATAATCGCATCACGATGACGAATCATCCGATCCAAGAGGTTATTCACATTCTTGGCAGGATCGTAGTCGCGCACCATGAAAATGCCAGCATGAGCAGCAGCACCACAAATTAGGAAGCCGCCAATCCACATGTGGTGGGTGAACAGTGAGACAGTTGTAGCGTAGTCAGTTGCAATGTATGGGTATGCAGGCATCGCGTACATATGCTGTGCGACGATGATTGTCAAAGAACCCATCAAAGCCAAGTTGACAGCTAGTTGAGCGTGCCAAGAAGTAGTAAGGATTTCATATAGACCTTTATGACCTTCGCCAGTAAAGGGTCCTTTATGAGCTTCAAGGATTTGTTTCATGCTATGACCGATACCAAAGTTGGTACGGTACATGTGACCAGCCACGATGAACAAAACCGCGATCGCAAGGTGATGGTGAGCTTGATCGGTTAACCACAGTGCGCCTGTTTGAGGATTCAGTCCGCCCTTGAAGGTCAAGAAGTCAGAATAAACACCCCAATTCAGTGTCCAAAAAGGAGTTAGACCCTGACCAAAGCTAGGGAACAACTGAGCCATCAAAGCTGGGTTAAAGATGAATTCGTGAGGTAAAGGAATATCCTTTGGCGACACGCCTGCATCTAGGTAAGCATTGATCGGGATCGAGACGTGAATCTGGTGACCTGCCCAACCGAGGGAACCGCAACCAATTAGACCAGCTAAGTGGTGGTTCATGACTGATTCCACATTTTGGAACCATTCGAGTTTAGGTGCAGCCTTGTGATAATGGAACCAACCAGCAAAGAACATCAGACCAGCCATGACGAGACCGCCAATCGCTGTGCAGAGTAACTGATATTCATTGGTGATGCCAGAAGCACGCCAGAGATGAAATAGTCCAGAGGTGATTTGAATCCCTTGGAAGCCGCCGCCAACGTCACCATTGAGGATGTCTTGACCGACGATGTTCCAAACAACCTGAGCGCTGGGTTTGATCCCTGTAGGATTGCCCAACCAGGCTTCGTAGTTAGAGAATTTGGCACCGTGATAGTACATACCACTAAGCCAGATAAAGATCACGCCAAGATGCCCAAAGTGAGCCGAGAAAATCTTGCGGGCGGTGTCTTCTTCAGTTGTAAAGCTATCAAAGTCGTGAACATTGGCATGAAGATCCCAAATCCAGGTGGTTGTCTTTGGACCTTTCTTGAGCGTACGATCGAAGTGACCTGGTTGTCCCCACTTCTCAAACGAAGTAGGTACTACGTCTCTGTCAACCGTTACTCTTACCTTTGCTCCCGTCTTGTCAGGAGTTAGTGTCATTTAGTTTTCCTCTCAGTTTCCGGCAAGAAGAAGCGAGTGTGTATTTGACCTTTCTCATCTGTCTCTATAGGGCGGAATGAATAATGAATATAAGAGTGCTGCACTACAGATAGAAATGGAGATTGGTCGATGTGGAAATTATAGATTCTGGAATGGATCGGACTTGAACTTGCTTAACAATTATTAAAAGATAGCCAAATCCTCTCAAGCCATATATTACAAAGCTTTAACGGCAATTTTCGGTTTAACTCTCGTTAAAACTGCTTAGCAAAACTTAGCGATCACTCTAATTTTTACCCCAAAACAGCATCAGTCACAGCCCAACGACTCCCGCGTTGCTATCCCTGTCTTGGGATTCACGCCCTTAGCTTTTTCACACAGCCATTTCACCTGTGCTCGATCGAGAATGGCATCGGTAAAATCTGCACCATCAATATTGACGTAATCAAACGTACTGCGTAACAAAATCGTCTCAGCTAGAACTGCGTCACTCAGATCGGCTTTAGCAAAGTCGGTTTGATCGAGCATCCCGTTCGTAAAATCAGCGCCATGCAGGTTAGCATTGCGTAAAACCGAAGCACTGAAAATTGCCCCACGCAAATCGGCATTTGCAAAGTTCGCCCCTTCCATATTGGCATTGGCAAAACCCGATCCGCGTAGTTCCTGCCCAGAAAAGTCGCGTCCTTTTAATGCGCCGTGGCTAAATGACAGTGGAATCGCGGCACTGCTTGGCTGATAGATAATAAGACAGATTATGAATAGGGAGATCGCAATTATAGATATCGACAAAGCTGACCAAAAGCGACGTAAAACAATCATGTTATTGCCACGCAAAAAAATGTATCAAGACAAGTTTAGCAAGGGTAAAACTAATAAGAGGATTGAAACTGATCGGGTTCAATCCGCAGAGCCTGTTTGCGGTTCTCAAATAGCTTTAAAACACCTTCATTAATTGCCAAGAGGACTTTAGGATGACAGTAAAATATGAATTCATCGGCGGTAATATTGCCCCCAAACAACTCTTTTGCTTTGAGTAAGATGGCGCGAATTGCCGTAAACCCGATCGACTTCACCATAAATGTGGCAACTGGCGAGTTTTTGAGATCGTAAGAGGATGCCGAACTACGACCTTTTTCGAGCAAAGACAGTACTACTTTTTCTAGTTCTGCTTCAGGTTGACAGGGGACAGGGACATTAAGCAAGAACTGCTCTAAACCAGGAAAGTTGGCATCGGGGGTAGGTAACTCTCCCATCATGGTCGATAGCGGAATGTCATGCCCAATCCGAAATGATAGAGCTTCAAGTACGGCGATCGAAGTTAGCTTTGTACCGAGATAAAGTCTGGCGATCTCGATGTTCTGTTTGGTTTTGACCAAAAGATCTTGATAGTCTTGCTGATTAGGTTCATCGCCAAATTGCTGAAATACGACTTCAGGCTGGAGAAAATTCATAAAGCTTTCCATTTTCTGTAAGGAGATGCGATAGCCTCTCACCGAATAGGAGTTGACGTTGGCAAGATCGTGATTAGTTTCAGGTAAAAGGTTCCAAGTGTTATCGAGAAAATGGGCAGCACTGGGGCTAGCAAAATTTTCAACATCGCGATTAGCAAGACGCACAGCTCGTTTGACGATGATTTGAATATCAGCATCTGTCCAACCTAGACGAAATTTTTGGTTAGTAGAAATTAGGCGTTGATAGAGACGATCGCTAGGGCGTAGTCCTGAATCTAGCTTTGGACGAAACGGAATTGTCGCTTCGATACAAGCAGTAATTTGGGCGATTTGGCTAATACTCAGAGCATTTGCTAGAGATTTGACACAGATTAAAGCACTGAGAAATTCATTTTGACCGCCAGTTGGCAGAAGTATTTGTCCAGGTGTAAAACCAAATATGTCAAGTGTCATCTCAAACAGCCGATCTTCAGGCATATCTGATCGCTCTAAAACCACCAACTGTCCTCCGACATCTTGGATAAACGGCACAATATATCTGACTATATTGATGCCAACGCTCTGATCGATCTGAACATAGACCAAATCGTGAAATAAGGCAGCTAAGACCTCGATCGCATCACCACCATTTCCGACCTCAAAAATATGCTCAGGGGTGTGAAAAAATCGCCAAGGACCAGTCATGGTCTGAATAATTAGTTCGGCGATTTTGCTTAGTTGATTTCGATCGGCTTTTCCTTGTAATTGCTCGATCGCCCAAGTCAACTTCTCCAAACATCTTTGCCGATCTTGTTTAGTTTCCATCAAACTTCCTTCGCATTGTCAGTTAGAGGCATTTGCCAGTAATGGTTAGTCTACACCTTAGAATGGCTCCAAGTTTTGAAGCAATTTTTACATGGGGAAATGTTTTTAAGTTGCCAACTTTCATCTGATCGCTCTAAATCTTGGCATTTATGTCAACAATCCATTAAAAAGTGCTGTTATACACGCTCTTGTATACGCATAATGGCGTAGGGTAAGATTGCAGACTTGGAGCAATGAGGAGTTATCTCCTCAACATATAAAGATCAATTACGGTCTTGGTGAATTATCCGTCATTTACCCGAGCTGAAGAAAGCAGTTGTTTGTCGCTTTCGACATCAAAATGATGCTGAAGGCACTTGCTAGTTCTTAAGCTGATCCCCCAAAGTAAGCTAAGAAATTGCTTTTGCCTCTACTGGTACTCTCGATCCTGTAGAGGTAGCTGACTTGGCTGCGGTCTAGTTATACAACTCACAAATAAAAATACCCCTCTTACAAATAAATTTGTAAGAGGGGTATTTTATATCTAGGCTTTCGACTCAGATCGATAGAGTCGATGGCTGATCTAGCTAGAGGCAGGCATAAGCTGAAGGTTTTCAGCACCAGATAGCTCAGGCGTTTGCTCGATCACAATGACTTTGCCATCATCATCAACATCCACCACGATCGAAGCTCCATCGCGTACTTTACCCGTGAGAATTTCCTCGGCTAGAGAATCTTCTAGCAGACGCATGATCGCTCGACGGAGAGGACGTGCGCCATAACTGGGGTTATAGCCTTCTTGGACGAGCAAATCCTTAAACCGTTCGGTCACAGCTAAAGTGATATTCTTCTCTTTCAATCGCTTGAACAACTCGTCGAGCATGAGGTTGGCGATTTGCTTCACCTCTACCTTGTTGAGCTGTCTGAACACGATAATCTCATCGAGACGATTGAGAAACTCAGGTCGGAAGAATTGCTTCAACTCTTCATTTACCAGAGCGCGAATCCGATTGTAGTGGGAGTCTTCTTGACTTTCGGCAAAGTCGAAGCCTAATCCACCACCGCCTTTTTCGATTACCTTAGAACCGATGTTTGAGGTCATGATCAGCAAGGTATTCTTGAAGTCCACGGTGCGACCCTTGGAGTCAGTCAGGCGACCATCTTCCAAGATTTGCAGCAAGAGGTTAAAGACATCTGGGTGAGCTTTTTCGATTTCATCAAACAGGATGACGGTGTAAGGGCGACGACGCACAGCTTCGGTGAGCTGACCGCCTTCGTTGTAACCGACATAGCCAGGAGGTGAACCAATCAGTTTGGAAACTGTGTGCCGCTCCATGAACTCAGACATATCTAACCGAATCATCGAGTCTTCGGAACCGAAGAAGTAAGCCGCAAGAGCTTTGGTTAGCTCTGTCTTACCAACTCCAGTTGGTCCAGAGAAGATGAAGCTAGCGATCGGGCGGTTGGGGTTCTTTAGTCCCACACGCGCCCGACGGATCGCACGAGATATGGCTTTGACCGCTTCTTCTTGCCCAATCAGACGTTGGTGCAGCGTGTCTTCCATCTGCATGAGTTTGATCGACTCAGACTCGGTTAGCTTGTTGACTGGTACACCCGTCCAAGAACTAACGATGTGAGCGATGTCTTCTTCAGTTACAACTGGGACTACGGTATCCTCGTCCTTGGCTGATTCGGCTTTTTTAGCCTGGGTCAAGTTACGGATTTCTTGCTTGATTTCAATCTCGCGATCGCGCAGTCCGCCCGCCCGATCGAAGTCTTGAGACCTCACAGCGTCATCCTTATCTTTGAGCACCTGACGCAGCTCTTTATCTAACTCTTTTGCCGCAGGAGGCAGTTGGGAGTTGAGTAAACGTACTCTCGAACCAGCTTCATCCATCAAATCGATCGCTTTATCAGGCAAGAATCGATCGGAGATGTAGCGATCGGAGAGCTTGGCGGCAGCGATCAGAGCCTCATTAGAGATTTTGAGTTTGTGGTGTTGCTCATAGCGTTCGCGCAAACCGAAGAGAATCTCGATTGTCTCATCAACACTAGGTTCACCCACCATCACAGGTTGAAAACGACGTTCTAGTGCAGCATCACGTTCGATGTGCTTGCGATATTCATCTAAGGTTGTCGCACCAATACATTGCAACTCGCCTCTCGCTAGGGCAGGTTTGAGGATATTGGCAGCATCGATCGCGCCTTCGGCAGCACCAGCACCGATCAGAGTATGGACTTCATCGATCACTAGAATCACATTGGATGCTGTGCGAATCTCATCCATGATTTTCTTCAGCCGTTCTTCAAATTCACCGCGATATTTTGTCCCCGCGACAAGTAAACCGATATCAAGCGTCACGACACGCTTATCTTGCAAAATATCTGGAATATCAGCGTTGGCAATGCGTTGGGCTAGTCCTTCGGCGATCGCAGTTTTACCAACACCAGGCTCGCCAATCAAAACAGGATTATTTTTGGTACGGCGACCGAGGATTTGGATTACTCGTTCGATTTCTTTTTGGCGGCCAACGACTGGATCTAGTTTGCCTTCTACCGCCATCTGGGTAAGGTTTGAGCCAAACTCATCCAAGGTAGGAGTTTTTGTGCGCCCTTGACCACCGCCTGTCGATACTTCAGCAGTTTCGCCAAGCATCCGAATTACCTGAGTTCGCACCTTAGAGAGATCTACGCCTAGATTTTCCAGAACTCTGGCAGCAACGCCTTCGCCTTCGCGAATTAATCCCAGCAACAAATGCTCTGTACCAATGTAGTTATGACCTAACTGTCGGGCTTCTTCGAGCGAAAGCTCCAGCACTCTTTTGGCTCTGGGCGTAAACGGAATTTCTACTGCCACAAAACCAGAACCGCGCCCGATGATTTTCTCGACCTCAATGCGAGCGTCTTTGAGGTTAACACCCATAGACTTGAGGACTTTGGCAGCAACGCCTGTTCCTTCTCCAATTAGACCCAATAAGATCTGCTCTGTGCCAACAAAGTTGTGACCCAGTCGGCGAGCTTCTTCTTGAGCCAGCATAATGACTTTAATTGCTTTTTCTGTAAAGCGTTCAAACATGGCGTTTTCCCCAATATTTGCGGCGTTCTGGATAGACCTAATACTAACATAGGCTCGATATGTTTGATGGGGTACGGTTTACACACCAGTTTATGGGGAGTTTAACTTCGTTTTGGCTGTCAACCAAATCTAATGGTTGTTGTGAGCGATCGACTCAAATTGCAACTTCGGCGTAGGTGGAGATCTGACTGTAAAGATCTGATGCACGATCTTGGCTACCTGAAATTCGATCGCACCGCTGGGCAAAGTCGCATTTAGAGCACTTTCGATCGCCCAGTGGGACTTGAGGAAAGTAACCATTTGCCTGAGCTTGCGACATTTCTGTAAGAATGGCGAGTAAGTCTTGAGCAGTTTGGGCGTGTTGCTGACTGGTGTAGGGTATTGTGACGGCTTGCTGCTGGGGATGATTTTGGGGATCGGAAGCGGCAGCATTGGCAAACCAGTAGGTCATGGAAATTTGCTCTGGGGCGTAATCTGTGGTCTGCGCCAGAGTGTAGAGATAGAGACGTGTTTGCCAATCGGCTTGAAGTTTTGCTGGGGCGATCGATCTTTGATGGGTTTTCCAGTCGAGAATGTGGGCGGATGGGGTTCGATCGACACTACCCAAGATTAACAAATCGTAAATCGAGGTGAGGAGATAATCGATCCCATTGACTTGCAGTACCAAAGTCCGACGATGTTCACTCAGCCGATCTCCTGTAATCATAATCGGTGGAGTTGTCTCGAATGCTAGTAACCAGCGTTGGAGATTTTTGTCGGTATCAGCCAAATCATTCACGTCCAGACCAAGTTCTCTCTGTTGCATTAGTAAGTGAAATCTCTCGCCTAACTCCAAACTGGATTGCTGATCGGGAGAAGTAGGTGTACTGAAGCGATCGCAAAAATAATGCTGGAACTTACGTTGGCAAGTTATCCAGACATTAAGTTGGGCTTGAGAGATCGCTGAAATGTGTTCAGGCATGAATAATCCTAATGCTGCAACTTGAATCTTGCACCATACTCAACAGCAAAAGTGCAAGATCTAGATCGAGTTACTTTGGGTTTCGCATAGAGCGCATTTGTTTTTGCTGTTCTGGTGTGAGGACAGCTTTCATCTGCTCCATTGAAGATTTTCTGAGATCCTTCATCTTCGATTTTTGCGCTTCTGATAAACCCAAACTAGACATAACTTCACGACGGTTTACTTTCGCTCCCTTTGCCGCTTGAAGCTTGCTCAGTTGGGATGGAGTCAAGATCGCCTCGAACTGGGAACGAGACTGCTCTCCGATCTTCTTAAGCTGGCTTTTTTGCTGTTCGGAGAGATTGAGCGAGGCAAGTCTGTCACCCCTCTTTTTCTGAGGATTCGGCTGGCTTTCTGTCTGTGTATTTTTCTGGGCAATGTTCTGAGCATTGGTGATTTCAGGTAAAACTACACTAGAAAGAGCAATGCCACTGGGGATTGCAACCGCACCAAGTAAAAACAAAATAGGCTTGAATTTCATCTGATTACTCATAAGTCTTGTGTACCGATCGATTCAAGTTAATGTGAATCAATGCGACAGTTCAGACTTCGGGGAATCGAAAAAGGTTCAAGCCGATTATTTTTAGTTATTTCGCAGACTTAGCGGCAAGCTGAACCACTTGTGTGAAGGCAGCAGGATCTAAAATTGCTAACTGTGACAGCATCTTACGATTGATCTCGATGTTAGCTTTTTTGATTTGACCCATCAGTCTGCTGTAGGTGATACCTTCTTGGCGAGCGGCAGCATTGATACGAGCAATCCACAGAGCGCGAAAATCTCTTTTCTTTTTGCGTCGATCGCGATAGGCATTACGCAATGCCTTCATTACCTGCTGATTAGCAACGCGGAACAATCGAGAATGCGATCCGCGAAAACCTTTGGCTAATTTAAGAACTTTTTTGCGGCGTTTTCGGGCTACATTACCGCGTTTGACTCTGGTCATAGTGTTTAACTTGTATTTTCAGGCGTTTGGAAAGTTATGAGATCGAGAAGTTAGGCGTAGGGCATCATGGCGCTGACGCGATGGACATCAGTTTCATCTACCAGGGCCAGTTTAGACAGTCTATTCTTGCGACAGGTTGGCTTATGCTCTAGCAGGTGATTCTTCATGGCATGGCGGCGTACGAACTTCCCAGAGCCAGTTGTGCGAAACCGCTTCGCAGCAGCTTTACGGGTTTTTAGTTTAGGCATTGGAGATATGGGTTGAAAAAAGACCTTTTCCAGCCTAGCATATCAGACGCATTTACATGAATATTTTTACTTAAGTGATCTCGATCTCAAGATCACTTAAAAAGCTTAACAGCAGCACAAGCACGGCACATCTGCCATCTAGCCAATTCACCTGATGGAGTAGGGCATTTACACAGTGGACATTTCGGTAAACTTGCCGTGTTACTACCGATCGTTTTTGCCCATCGATCGAATGCTTCTAGGGCATCTTTGGGTTTTTCGATCGCTTGGGGTTTCTTTCTGGAGATCGCAATGCTACTGGGATGTTGAGAATCGGGTTGATAGGAGGATGATTTTTTTAACGTCGATCGCCATTTTGCAGTCGAGAAATGGATGTCTTGGATCGGCTCTCCCATACCTGCTATGAGTGGATGGAGCTTCGCTAAAATCCTCAGTCGCTCAAACATCAAGGCTTGTGACCATACTGAACTAGAAACAGCTACCTGCAACACTTCTCGATAAACTCCTGTCGGTCTGGTCTGAGCCGCCACAGAGTCCCCCACAATATTTGACCAGTGCTCCAAAATCCGCAAAAACCGCCGCTGTTGCTGCCAGTTGGTGTGAGCCTGAATATTACCGATGACTTGAGACAAACTAGTGAGAGACATATCTTAGTGGTTTATATTACCGCCATAATAAGCTATTAATTGAATTAGCTTTTATCACGTTATCTAGATCCTCATGCAACTATCCTTACGTTCGGTATTAAGTTTCAGCTCGATCGCAATGCCAATTTTTTTAACTACGATCTCTCCTGTTCTTGCTCAGTCAATTTCTCAGGCAGATCTCAAAACCAGTCGCGAGGTACAGTGTGACATTTTGATTGCAGGTGGGGGATTGGCAGGGGCAGGGGCAGCATATGAAGGGCTGCTAGCAGGTCGTACTGTTTGCCTTACAGAAATCACAGACTGGCTGGGTGGACAAATCTCGGCTCAAGGTACGTCGGCATTGGATGAACGTAAGACTCAGAGAGATTTACTATTCTACGATCGAGGCTACTTAGAACTACGGCGTAGGATCGAACAACGTTATGGGATTCTCAATCCAGGCGGATGTTGGGTAAGCGCATCTTGCTTTATGCCCAAAGATGGCAATGAGATTTTGCTGGCGATGCTACAAGAGGCTGCCAAGAAGGGGAATGGGACTCTGGAATGGTATCCCAATACTGTGATTAAAGAGCTGGGTATTTCAGAAGGGAAAACGATCGATAGCGCGATCGCGATATCTCATAAACCTGCACCTAACGCCGCTCCACTTAATACTTTCCCTTTATCTCAAACTATCGCTGACGCATATACTTACAGAGACTCCAAGCTGTTTACTAAGACGGTAACAAAATTTGTGCCGAAGAAATCTGGATCGGCAAATCAGCAGTCAGGGACAAACTGGTATGTAGTTGATGCCACGGAAACAGGAGAGTTAATTGGTTTAGCTGATGTCCCTTATCGTTTAGGTATCGATCCGCTTTCTCATTTAGAACCAACATCATCGAGCGCGACTGGAGATAATTACTGTACTCAGGGATTTACTTATACTTTTGCGATGGAGGCAACTGCTGAGCCCCAGAAACATGATAAGCCTGAATTTTACGATCGCTTTGCACCATACTACAGCTACGAATTACCAAACTTAGCCAGCTTCCCATTCGTCTTTACCTATCGCCGCATCTTTACACCTAATCCTGCCAAGTTTAAGGATATTGATTTTGGTTTCTATAAAAAAGACGAGTCGATCGATGTCGGTGATATCTCGATGCAGAACTGGACTTGGGGAAATGATTACCGCCCTGGCACTTCAGCCGATAATCTGATCTACAGTCGCGATCAATTGCGATCGACTGGACAGCTAAATCCTGGTGGCTGGATGGGAGGCCTGCGAGTTGAAACGCTGGCTCAAGCCGAATTACTAGCAAAAGGTTATTTTTACTGGCTGGTAGCTGGCACAACTGATTCTCAGCAAACACAGGTGCCAAAGAAAACCTATCCCAACAATCGTTTTCTCTCTGGTTTGGATGCGCCAATGGGAACCGCACATGGTTTATCCAAATATCCGTATATGCGCGAAGGCAGGAGAATTATCGGACGACCTGGATGGGGCTTTCCTAATGGCTTTACGGTGTCAGAGATTGATATCTCACGCTTAAATTACAGTGATGAATACTATCGCAAAAATCTATCGCCAGAAATGTATAGACTGCTGACCGCATCTTTAGCAGGGCTGGAGAGTGCGGCGGTGTTGGGTGGAAAACTTTCGCCTGACCAAGTTAAATTGCGATCTCGATCGACGATCTATCCTGACTCGGTGGGTATCGGGCACTATGCGATCGACTTCCATCCATGTATGACGCTTAGCCCTGTAGAAAGTGTTGGCAACACCGAACGAGCGGGCGAAAGACGAGCGGGTGGTCAAGCTTATCCTTTCCAAATCCCTTTGAGGGCAATGATTCCTCAAAAAATTGATAATCTGCTGGTCGCTGGTAAAAGTATTGCCACAAGCCATATTGCGGCGGCGGCTTATCGGGTGCACTCATTTGAATGGTCGTCAGGGGTAGCGGCGGGAACCACTGCTGATTTCGCGCTCAAAAACAAGATTCTGCCCTATCAACTCGTGGACGATCTACCGCGCCAAGAACCAAAACTAGAAGAACTCCGTAAAATTCTCCAGCAGCAGGGCAACCCCACCGTTTTCCCAGACACATCGATCTTTAACGAAAATTGGAAAGGATGGCAATAATGGACTACTAACCTAAATATTCTTCAATCTGCTAACTTAGTAGAGCATTTGGATTAAAAATTATGGCTCGTCGTCGATCGACTGCACAACAAAATTACTCAAATTACTCAAACAGTCCTGGCAACTATGCTGCACCTGCTGCTTCGCTGAGCAATAGTATTAAACTGGCGATCGCGGCGGCAATTTTTGCGATCGGGATTGGTGTGGGCGTGGCACTTTCTACGCTTAACCCCACAGCGCGAACAGTTGATGCGATTCGGTTAGACACGATCGCTCCCAGTCGAGATTTTTGCAACAACTACGGTGCATCAGCCATGGTGACAACTGTGCGGGTCTACACCACGCTTAACCCCTATAACGTTTTTGTCAGTCAGGTTGAACCAAAAGCAGGCTGTGTCGTCCTACCAAACAACTGGAACATTCTGTTGCAAAGACGGGCAATTAACGACCAAGAAATTCGTCAGTGTAAGGATCGGATGAACACATTTGGCTATACAGGTGAACTGGACAAGACTCCCCAAGTGGACTGCGTGTATGAAAGCAAAGATGCCCAAGAAAAACTGACTGGGCCTGCTAATGCTCCTACCCCTGAACCCAACTCTCAAGGCTAAGCCCTGAAATTGCCCAAAATTGTAATGGCTAACACTGCTTCCCCTGTAACTTCACCTACAATATTAAGACAATTGTTGAGAGATTGTTAAGATAGCCAATGTCATTTACTTAGCTAGATCTTCTCTGGCGTTAACCGAATGGGCAAGTTTTGATTAAGCTTAGCTAAAATTAAAATAGCTCCTTATATTTTGAGTAATTGAGCTGCTACTTGACGAATTTTTCGATCACTACTCAGTAATAAGTAAGTCGCGTGAATAATCCATCCACTGCCAACTCCACCAATAGTCCCACTGCTCGATCGATCGATCGATCGGCAATTCAGCGACGAGCCACTACAAGTATTCCTGGGCAATCTTGGCTCGTAGAAGAGCGTGATGCCTGTGGGGTGGGGTTTTTAGCAGATCGAGCCAGTCGAGCTAGTCATGACTTGTTGGCTAAAGCCCTAAAGTCTTTAAACTGCATGGAGCATCGTGGGGGTTGCAGTGCCGATCGAGATTCAGGCGATGGCGCAGGGCTGATGACGGCAATTCCTTGGCAGATCTTGCAGCAGGAGATGTCTGGGATCGATCCCGAACACTGTGCGGTTGGAATGATGTTTTTGCCACAGCAAGTGGAGCAGCAAGCTTTATCGCGTCAAGTTGCCGAAAGATGCGCGATCGAAGAAGGGTTAGAAGTAGTTGGTTGGCGCGTTGTCCCTGTAAATTCTGATGTTTTAGGGATTCAAGCCAAAGAAAATCAGCCCCAGATCGAGCAAGTCGTATTTAGTGGCAAAAATCTGGATGAATCCAATCTCGATCGAGCAGTCTACATCACTCGTCGCCGCATTAAGCTCGAAATCAAGCGACTTTATCCCGAATGGCAAACTGATTTTTACATTGCGTCATTGTCTAATCGCACGATTGTCTACAAGGGCATGGTGCGATCGGAGGTTTTAGGCGAGTTCTACTCAGATTTGCGTAATCCCAGCTATATTACGCCGTTTGCGATCTACCATCGTCGATTTAGTACGAATACTCTACCCAAGTGGCCGTTGGCTCAACCCATGCGCTTCTTAGGGCATAACGGCGAAATCAATACGTTGCTGGGCAACATCAACTGGTTTATGGCACGTCAGCAGGATCTGTCTCATGCCAAGTGGGGCGATCGAATGACAGATCTTGCCCCCGTGCTGAAGCCAAATGAAAGTGACTCGGCAACGCTCGATCATGTGTTCGAGTTGCTGGTAGAAACTGGGCATAGTCCCTTGGAAAGCTCAATGGTTCTGGTGCCTGAAGCCTACGCCAACCAGCCCGACTTGAAGGATCATCCTGAAATTACTGACTTCTACGAATATCACAGTGGCTTACAGGAACCTTGGGATGGGCCAGCCCTGCTCGTATTTAGCGATGGTAAGACCGTAGGTGCATCCCTCGATCGGAACGGTTTGCGGCCTGCTCGGTATGTGATTACCAAAAGTGGGTTGGTGATCGTTGGCTCTGAGGCTGGCACTGTCGATATCCCAGAGTCTGACATTATCGAAAAAGGCAGACTCGGCCCAGGGCAAATGCTGGCGGTCGATTTGGATAGCCATGAGATTCTCAAAAACTGGACGATCAAGCAACGGGTAGCGGAGATGCATCCCTATGGCGAGTGGCTGAAGCAGTATCGTCAAACTTTGCAGTCTCAGCCGTTCCTAGAGCAGACAACCCTAGCCGAAAAAGACATCCTTACCTATCAAACTGCATTTGGTTATACGTTTGAGGATGTTGACATGGTGATCGAAGCCATGGCCCAAGATGGCAAAGAGCCGATATTTTGTATGGGTGATGATGCTCCCTTAGCAGTGCTGTCATCCAGACCTCACCTGCTATATGACTACTTTAAACAACGCTTTGCTCAGGTGACTAATCCCCCGATCGATCCTTTGCGTGAAGGCATGGTGATGTCGCTGGCGTTATACCTTGGCGATCGAGGCAATATTCTGGATATCCAACCCGAATACGCGCATCAGATCAAGATTGATAGTCCTGTGCTCAACGAATCTGAATTAGAGCAACTCCAAAAAATGGGATTTGCCACGCAGAAATTGGATATCGTTTTTTCGATCGCGCATGGGTCTGATGGTCTAGCTCAGGCAATTACGCGCCTCTGTGATGCGGCAGTTGAAGCTGTCCGATCTGGGGTGAAAATTCTGATTTTGAGCGATCGCGCCCTCGATGCTGAAAATGCCTATGTGCCTCCCCTGCTAGCGGTTGGGGCGGTGCATCATCGTCTGATTGACGCAGGTTTACGGATGAAAGCTTCGATCGTAGTGGAAACTGCCCAGTGCTGGAGTACACATCATTTTGCTTGCTTGATTGGTTATGGTGCGAGTGCGATTTGTCCTTATCTCGCATTTGAAACGACCAGACAGTGGTGGGGTAAAGCCAAAACCCAGATGCAGATGCAGCAGGGCAAGATTGCGAATTTGACATTAGCTCAAGTCCAGGCGCGTTTTCGCAAAGCGGTCGAAGATGGTCTGTTGAAGATTCTCTCCAAGATGGGAATCTCACTCCTATCTAGCTACAACGGTGGTCAGATTTTTGAAGCGATCGGGATTAGTTCAGAAGTGATTGATACCTGCTTCAAGGGTACGACTTCACGCATCGGTGGGATGCAAATGACTGACCTTGCTTCAGAGGTGATCGGCTTCCACCATAAAGCTTTTCCTGAGATTCAGGGTAAAAAGCTAGAGAACTATGGCTTTGTGCAATATCGCACGGGTGGCGAATACCACATGAACAGCCCTGAGATGGCAAAGGCGCTACATCGAGCCGTGGCAGAATTTAGGAATCAAGAGTCTGGCGTGGGAACTGAAGCTCCTGGCTACAATCATTACGAGGTCTATAAGCAACAATTAGAAAATCGTCCACCTACAGCTCTACGTGATTTATTGGAATTTAAGAGCGATCGAACTTCCATTCCGTTAGACCAAGTTGAGTCAGTGACCGAAATCTTTAAACGCTTTTGTACAGGGGCAATGTCGCTGGGAGCCTTGAGCCAAGAGGCGCATGAGGTATTGGCGATCGCGATGAATCGGATTGGCGGCAAATCCAATTGCGGTGAAGGTGGCGAAGATCCTATACGATATCTCAAGATTGAAGATGTCGATCCTGCGACGGGCTTATCGGCAACATTTCCGCAGCTCAAAGGATTACGGAACGGCGATACGGCGAACTCGGCGATCAAACAGATTGCCTCAGGTCGATTTGGCGTTACACCTGCCTATCTGGTTAGCTCTAATCAATTGGAAATCAAGATCGCGCAAGGGGCGAAACCTGGTGAAGGGGGACAGTTGCCTGGACCCAAGATCAGCTCTTACATTGCGATGTTGCGGAATTCCAAACCAGGTGTATCGCTAATCTCCCCTCCACCTCATCATGATATCTATTCGATCGAAGATTTAGCCCAGTTAATTTTCGATCTACATCAAATCAATCCTGTTGCCAAAGTTTCGGTCAAACTCGTCGCTGAGATTGGCATCGGTACGATCGCCGCAGGAGTTGCCAAAGCTAATGCTGACATCATCCAAATCTCTGGTCACGATGGCGGTACAGGCGCATCACCCCTAAGCTCGATCAAACATGCAGGTTCACCTTGGGAATTGGGCTTAACCGAAGTCCACACGGTGCTGATGGAAAATAACTTGCGCGATCGAGTTCTGTTGCGAGTCGATGGTGGCTTCAAAACTGGTTGGGATGTGATCGTCGCGGCGATGATGGGAGGAGAAGAGTATGGCTTTGGTACGGCAGCGATGATTGCCGAGGGTTGCATCATGGCGCGGGTCTGTCATACAAATAAGTGTCCTGTTGGTGTGACCTCTCAATTGGAAAGCCTACGGAAGCGATTCCCTGGCACGCCTGAAAAAGTAGTCAATTTCCTCTATTTTGTGGCTGAAGAAGTTCGATCGATCCTAGCGAAATTGGGATATGCCTCTTTGCTCGACCTGATCGGACGCTCCGATCTATTAGTGCAGCGTTCTGATGTCAAACTGACAAAACTTGCTGCTGTCAACCTCGATTGCCTGACTCAACTGCCTGACACTAGGATCGATCGAACTTGGCTGACTCACTCACCAGAACCCCACAATGATGGCTTTGGATTGGATGACGAGATTTTGGCGGATGTCGAAGTCCAAAAAGCGATCGAGAAGCAAATCGATTTGAGCAAGTCTTACAAGATCGTCAACACCGATCGAACTGTGGGTGGCAGAATTGCGGGTTCGATCGCCAAACAATACGGTAACTCAGGCTTAGCCAGTCAGCTCAAGCTCGAATTTGTCGGCGCGGCGGGGCAGAGCTTTGGGGCATTTAACTTGCCTGGCATGAGTTTGGACTTGATTGGGGAAGCAAATGACTTCGTGGGCAAAGGGATGCGCGGCGGTGAAATTAGCATTCAGCCACCAGCAGATCATCTCTACGATCCTGCGGAAAACGTGATCGTGGGCAACACCTGCTTATATGGCGCGACAGGCGGATTTGTGTTTGTCAATGGTCAGGCAGGGGAACGCTTTGGTGTAAGGAACTCAGGCGCGTTGGCGGTGGTTGAGGGGGCTGGCGATCACTGCTGCGAATACATGACGGGCGGCGTAGTTGTGGTCTTAGGCAAAACTGGTCGCAATGTCGGTGCAGGGATGACAGGCGGGATCGCGTATTTCCTTGACCTCGATGGTGGCTTTACAGAACGACTGAGCCAAGAAGCGCTTAAAGTTCAGCGAGTCAGTTCGATCGCGGGTGAACGCCAACTCAAGGATCTGATCCAGTCAAGTTTCGATCGAACAGGTAGCCCTAAAGCGAAAGCGATTTTGGCGGACTGGTCACATTATCTGCCTCAGTTCTGGCAACTCGTCCCACCTGCTGAAGCAAACAGCCCCGAAGCCACCGATGCAGTTGCCGTCACTGCTCCAGTTTAACTTCAACTACAATCGCTGTCCTGACATCTTTGGCTCGTTTTTGCCCACCACTTCATCGATCGACTTAATCAAGATCGCTTTAGTGAGATTAGTCTGGCTGAGTTTTGCGCCAATCAATTGCGTACCAGTCAGATTTGCCTCACTCAAGTTAGTCCTAAGTAAAAAAGCGTCATTAAGGTTAGCTTCGGTCAAATTGGCTTTACTTAAGTTAGCGCGGTTGAGATTTGCCTGCGTCAGATTTGTGCCAATCATCATCGCCTCACTGAGGCACGCTCCTGTTAAGTCTGCACCTATTAGATCGGCACCAGAAAAATTTGTCCCAATCAAAAATGCTCCTACTAGCTTGGCTCCTCTCAAATTTGCGCCGATCAAACTGGCATGATGCAAATTTACGCTCGACAGATTAACTTGCTCTAAATTTGCCTTATTCAGACTGGCTCTTGCTAAAAATGCACCTGTCAAGTTTGCGCCAATCAACTGAGCTGAACCTAAATAAGCTGCGGTCAAATTGCAATTCACTAAACAAGTATGGCGCAGGTCGGCAAAACCCAACTCAGCGCGACTCAAATCGCAACCAGTAAAATCTGCATGGCTGAGATCTACTGCTCGAAAATTTTCGCCAGACAAAACTAAATCGGTGAAGTTGCGCTCACCTTTGAGATAGCGATTTAACAGATCGACGTTATCCATTCAAACTGTTGACAGCGAATAACCTTATTCTAAGTCGCCCAGATCAAATTGAATGTATGAAATTGAATGCAGATTACCCGAATTGAGATTTACTTGCCGAAGTCAGCCGTCATGCTCACAGACATTTCTAAAGTAGCTCCAGGTTGAATAGTAAGCAAATGCTCGCCAGTATTGAGTGCATTACGCGGCGCAGTCCAGGGTTCGATGCAGTAAAAATCTTTGCCTTTGACTGTCCAAAAGACGACTGTACTATAGCTTGAATCGTAAGTCAGCGTCATTCTGAGTTGTCGATCGAGATCGATCGCAGTCGCAGCAGCACCAGATAATTCTTTAAATCCGATATCAATCTCATCTAGCTCAAAGTCAAAGGAACCGAAGTAGGCTTTATTTACCAGAGCTTTGTGATCCCAGTATTGGGTTGCAGGGATCTCGAACCGTAGTTTACTTTTGTCTTCGATCGAAAAATAAGGATGCAATCCCGACACAAAAGGCATCATCACCGCAGAATGATTTGTGTATTGCTGGCGAATCGTCAGGACATTACCAACCAACTCATAGGTAAAGGCGACTTCAAACTCAAATGGATAACTCTTGAGAGTTTCGGTGCTACTACTAAGCGTGAGCGTAATGCTTGAGTCTGATGCGGCATCTGAAGTGGATGATTCGACTACTTGCCAAGGCAGATCGCGAGCAAAGCCATGTTGCTTCAGCGTATAGGGCTGACCGTTATGCGTATAGGCGTTATCGGGCAAATTGCCACAGATCGGAAACAAAATGGGAATACCACCTCTAACGCTTAACTCTGGATGCGTCAGACGTTCTGCATCTAGATAGAAAATCTCTCGATCATCGACTTTCCAACTTGTGACGATGCCACCTTTTTCTGGCAAGATCTCGATCCGAGATTGATTTGTCGGATCGGTCAGAATATAGGTCTTATACTGTCTTTGCTCGACCTGAAGTGCACACATAGAGATATCTGCTCAAAAATTTAGGATTTAAGATTTAGGATTTAAAAGATCGATCGTTGACCTTCAGGGCTGACCCCAATAATAGTTAACTGGCAGTCTAGAACCTTAAACCCATACTTATCAGCAACTTTTTGGCTGATTGTCAGGATCGGATCGCTTTTGAACTCAATCACGCGATTAGTTTTAACACAGACCAAATGGTGATGATGATGGGGACGAGGCTGATTGATCTCGTAATGTTTGTGATCTTCAGTTAGTTCTAGTTCGCGTAAAATTCCCATCCGCGCCATTAACTTAACCGTGCGATAGATCGTAGAAAGGCTAATATTTTCACCTTGAGTTTGCAACCGATGGTGGAGATCTTCAGCACTAAGATGTTGTCCTTCGGGCAGATTCTGAAATATTGTCAAGATGACTTCTCGTTGTGGAGTCATGCGCCAACCTTTGGCATTCAGTTCTGCTTTTAAAGACTCAGGTGAGTAAGTTGTTTGAGAAGCAGGCATGGCGTTATCAAGAACGACGGTTTATTGAGAATAGCACATTCTCCTAAACAAAAAACCGCCCATTAGAAGCGGTCATATATTCCTTTAGGATTAATAGAACTTAATCAAAACTAGGCATCGTAATAGAGGCTAAATTCATAAGGGTGAGGACGAATGCTTACAGGTAAAACCTCATTCGAGAGCTTGTAAGAAATCCAAGTCTGAATGAAGTCCTTGGTAAAGACATCACCAGTTAGGAGAAATTCGTGATCTTTTTCCAGATTTTCCAGAGCTTCTTTGAGCGAAGCAGGCGTAGAAGGAATCTTGGCTAGTTCATCAGGTGATAACTCATAGATATCGACATCCAGAGGTGAGCCAGGATCGATCTGGTTCTTGATGCCGTCAATCCCTGCCATCAACATCGCAGCAAAAGCCAGATAAGGGTTACAAGTGGCATCGGGGCAACGGAATTCTAACCGCTTGGCTTTGGGATTATTACCCGAAAGTGGAATCCGAATGGAAGCAGAACGATTACCCTGAGAATATGCCAAGTTTACAGGTGCTTCAAATCCAGGCACAAGACGTTTGTAAGAATTGGTGCTGGGGTTGGTCAGGGCCAGCAGAGCGGGAGCGTGTTTGAGTAAACCACCGATGTAGTACAGTGCCATCTTGCTCAGATTTGCATACTCATTTCCTGCAAATAGCGGTTGACCATCTTTCCAGATTGATTGGTGAGTGTGCATACCCGAACCGTTATCGCCAAACAAAGGTTTCGGCATGAAGGTGGCAGTTTTGCCGTAGCGGCGGGCAACATTCTTGACCACGTATTTATATGTCATTAAAAAGTCGGCCGATCGAAGTAAAGTATCAAACTTGATACCCAGTTCAGCTTGTCCGCCTGTAGCGACTTCATGGTGGTGCTTTTCGATCGGCACGCCGCAATCTGCCATTGTCAGCAACATTTCGGTGCGGATGTCTTGAAATGAATCGGTTGGAGCTACAGGGAAATAGCCTTGCTTGCCACGAATCTTGTAGCCAAGATTACCACCTGGCTCAGATCGTCCCGAATTCCAAGAGCCTTCGGATGAGTCAACTTGATAGTAACCAGTGTTGATCGTCTGGTCATATTCCACTCTGTCAAACAGAAAGAATTCAGCTTCTGGCCCAAAGAAGGCTGTATCGCCGATGCCAGTGGTATTGAGAAAGTTGAGCGCGTTTTGGGCAATCACACGGGGGCAGCGATTGTATGGCTGACCCGAACGTGGATCTTTGATGCTACAGATCATGCTCAGGGTTGGCTCTTCCATAAAAGGGTCGATCCAGGCGGTGGAGGGGTCAGGTACCATTGCCATATCTGATTCGTTGATTGCCTTCCAACCTCTGATGCTGGAGCCGTCAAAGGGAACGCCTTCGATAAATGAGCTTTCATCGATTTGATCGTAATAAAAGGAGCAATGTTGCCAAATCCCTGGCATATCGATGAATTTCAAATCGATAATCTTAATACCCTGCTCACGAATCATTTGCAGGACTTCTTGTGCCGATTGAGCCATGCTACACCCTTAGTAATTGTTCTACTGTGGCAAGTTTATAGTAATCAGCATAGACACTGTATTTTGTAGCTTGTTATACAGAAACCATGGTGAGGTTTATCTATGGCTTCGATCGAAATTAACTGGAGTGATTAGTTTCTAAAAGCAATCCGACCTTGTTTGGGTAGGCTGACGCAGGTAAAAACTCCGAGGTAAAGGGCATAGACGATCAGAGCAACGATCGCAAAAAAACCGAGTGTGGCTTCTGGCACATTGGCATGAAAAATTGCTTTGTAGGCAGTGGGGATCTCTAATAAAGTGCGGCATCGATCGACCATATTCTCGGACGACATAAACGCGCAGTTTACAAATAAGGTGCCGAATAAAGTCCCGATCGAGCAGTAAATCGTCATGGCCCATCGCCAAGCAACATAGTAGAACCGCACAGGGCTGCGGCTAGTCTCGATATCTTCGTTCAAGTCTTGCCAGTACCACAGGGAGAGCAGAATCAAGATTCTCGCGATCCAGCCTGTGAGAAACCCGATCGGTAAAGTCGCAATCAGTAAGTAGATAGTAATTGCTAACAAGCATGACACCCGCCAGTAGATGGTTAGGGATCGTGTGATTGCCTCAGATTTTTGGACAATTGCTCCTGCCAGTAAGGCCAGTGGGATTAGCATTGTGAGCAAAACGGCGAGACGAAAATCTAACCAAACAAGTGGACGAATTAAGGCTTCCATGAGGCAGATCTATGAATAATAGCGATGTTAAAGACTGTATCAGCAATTCATATTTTGCAGGATGAATTCCTCAATCGCTAAGCAACCAAAGCCATAATATCTTCTTGAAGGTCTGGCTCTACTTTTTTCCAACTTCTGGCAATGTTAAAGTCCATATTAGTTTTAGCAATCTCTAATAACGAATCATCAATTGAGTATGTCTTGTCTTCTTTCAACCAAATCAAAATTTCCGCTAAATGCCAAATAGAAGGTGTGCCCTCATAAACAGGGAATGGAGACCTTGGCTCACTCTTTACAATTAGATTTCTGATATTTTGTCGAGTACATCCAAGAATTTTAGCTGCGTCTGTCAACCCCACAAAATCTGGTGATGCTTCAACAAGAATGGCATGTGGAACAACTTTTTTGACATCGGAAATAGCACTAGAAATAGCTTCATAGGCTGACGATGCCTCACGAATAAAATTTAGTGCGATATACCCTTTCTTGCCAATGCCAATTAAGGCATCATCACACCCACTTTCATGTAGCTGCTCAATATAATCTTTAGGATCGACTTGGGGATTTTGGAAATTAAACTTTAAAGTAAAGTCATACTCGTTCATTACTATTCCTCCTTGTCTTCAGGATCGTCTAAATTTCTGTGCTTTGTGCAGTTGTCCACTATTCGACGAATCTGCTTCGCGTGATTCCCTGAGTTTTTTGGGGTACTCCAGATACTAGATATACAAAAAATTCCACATCTACACTCCTCATCGTTGTAAGGGCAATAGATTTGACCCCAAGCATGTGCCCCGCCGACATCAACTCGCCATCCGTTTTGCTCAGCATATTTTAACGCTGCCTCAATCTCTGGCTTTGAGTGAGATCTTCTTCCCATAAGAACTTTTACTGATGTAGATTAGACTTAAAACGATTGATTGTCAAGTGACAACTAGCTGCAAGCATTAATTCAACGATTACATTTTCGTTCTTCGCACATTAATATGGCGATCGAAATCTATGTGGGTGGCGGATCGGTAACTTCAACGTTTATGCTGTTAGAGGGAAGTTTTTAGCAGATTCAGCAATCAAGACTTATGTCCTCAACGACAACTGACAAAGAGATCGTCCGCAACTATTTCAACTCCGTTGGCTTCGATCGATGGCGGCGGATTTACGGTGATGGTGAAGTCAACCGTGTCCAAAGAGATATTCGTGACGGACATCAACAAACGATCGGCATGGTGATCGGCTGGCTCAAGACCGATAAGGCCCTAGACCAACTCACGGTATGTGATGCTGGCTGTGGTGTGGGCAGTTTGAGCTTGCCGCTCGCCGCACTGGGGGCACAGGTGGTTGCTAGCGATATTTCCGATCAGATGGTAGGAGAAGCTAAAAACCGATCGATCGATCCCAACAACCCCAAATTTTCGGTTAGCGATCTTGAAGGTTTGTCAGGCGAATTTGACACTGTGATTTGTCTTGATGTCTTGATTCACTATCCGATCGCCGAAGCAGAGCCAATGATCGAACATTTGGCATCCCTAGCAACATCTCGCCTGATCGTGAGCTTTGCGCCCAAAAATCCTTACTACAGCCTGCTGAAGCGAATTGGCGAATTTTTCCCTGGTCCCAGCAAAGCCACCCGCGCCTACCTGCACCCTGAATCTGAAATTCGTAAAATTCTGACAAATCTGGGGTTTAAGGTGGCTCGTAATCACTTTACCGCTACCCAGTTTTATTTTTCACGGTTGCTTGAAGCTAAGCGGGTTTAAGAATTAACTAATAGTTACGATTTAGACATTTAACTTCATATTTCTATAGACGGCTTTAGCTCCAAATGAGTGTCAAAAGCTGTTTGAATATTAAAGAGCAGTTTAAATCGTGCTCGATCGACTGTGACTGATTATTAATTTAAGACTTGTAGATTAACCTTAAGAAAAATGATTACTTCTCGCACTATCCGCATAGGTTCTCGTAAAAGCCAGTTAGCATTAGTCCAAACTAATTGGGTACATGCGGAATTGCAGAAGGCCCATCTCGATCGACACTTTGAGATCAAAACCATGAGCACTCAGGGCGATAAAATCCTCGATGTCGCTCTGGCAAAAATCGGTGATAAGGGCTTATTCACCAAAGAATTAGAAACGGCCATGCTAAATCGTGAGACTGATTTTGCCGTGCATAGCTTAAAAGACCTGCCAACTAATCTGCCTGAAGGTTTGATCTTAGGCGCAATTACCGAACGCGAAGATCCTGCTGATGCTCTGGTCGTTCATGCCAAAAATCAGGAGTTTGAGCTAGCTAGCTTACCCGAAGGCTCGGTGATCGGTACATCTTCACTGCGGCGTTTAGCTCAGTTGCGCTATCACTATCCCCATCTCGCCTTTAAAGATATTCGCGGTAATCTCAATACTCGTCTCGCTAAGTTAGATGAAGGTGGGTATGACGGCATTATCCTTGCGGTGGCTGGTTTACAACGCTTGGGCATGGGCGATCGAATCCATCAGATTATCGATCCAGAGATTTCACTCCATGCGGTAGGGCAAGGTGCATTGGGAATTGAGTGCCGTGCCAATGATCATGAAGTATTGGAATTATTCAGCTCGATTATCCACTATCCGACAACGCAGAGATGCTTAGCAGAACGGGCTTTTTTGAGATCGCTTGAAGGTGGTTGCCAAGTTCCAATCGGCGTAAATTCCGTGATTGATGGTGACACGATGACACTTAAAGGTATTGTCGCTAGTGTGGATGGCAAAACGATGGTGCGGGGCGAAGCATCTGGCGATATTGTTCAACCTGAATCGATCGGGCTGGAACTCGCTCAACAACTGAAGGATCAAGGCGCACAGACTATCCTTGATGCGATTATTGCCGAACATCGATAGTTGATTAATTACCAAAGATATCCGTAGCGGCAATTTCTTTGTCTAAGCACAGAATAGAATCGTTGATGTCTAGGCGTTGAGAGCTTTTATAACCTTTAGCACTAGGCTCAGTGTACCTAGTTATAGTTCTGGCATTTACATCTACTAACCAAGCTTCTGGAATGCCAGATTCTGCATACAAAGGCATTTTCAGATCTCGGTCATAGCTAATCGTGCTGTCTGCCACTTCAACGATCAGCAGAATGTCTTCAGGTGCAGGTAAAGCTTCTTCATAAAAATCAGAACGCAACTTTAACAAGGCAAGATCGGGCTGTGGCTCCAAACCATCATCTAATTTAATCGAACTCTGCACCCAAATAATTTGTTTGCCCGTAAATTTAGCGAATAGAAGTGCATTAAGTCTGGCAATACAAGCACAGTGCTTTCTCCCAATGGGTGACATTTGGATAATTTCTCCTTTAATTAATTCCAGCCGTTGCTCTCGGATTCGATCGAATACTCCTGCTTCTGCCATCAGGTGATATTGCTGAGAGCTAAACTTATGCTTAGTTATAGTCATGGGTAATCCTTGAATGATCTATTTTTCAATACTAGCCCAGATGTAATGTAGTCTTCTAATTTAGAATGGAGCAGGCGTAAACAGAATCGATCGAAGCAAAACCAAATTGGAAAGTGTAGTAACAAAAGATCGGCCTGTTCTATTCAGACAAGTGCGGATTATTGATGCAGTCAACCAAACTGACCGAGTAGAAGATGTTTTACTCGATGTTGGGAATGTTGTGCGGGTGGGCGTAGATGCCGAAAGTTTATCAGGCGATGTCGAAGTAATCGATCGAAATAATCTGATTCTCGGCACAGGTCTGGTCGATCTATACAGTACAAGCGGCGAACCAGGCTTTGAGCAACGTGAAACCCTAACATCTCTGGCAGAATCGGCGCGACGTGGCGGATTTACTAAAGTTGGGATTTTGCCGCATACGATGCCTGCAATGGATGACATCACGGCTCTAGAGTTTCTGCATCGTCAAAAAGATTTACCGTTTATGGCTTGGGGCGCAGTAACGCAAGGCTGTGAAGGCAAGCAACTGACTGACTTAGCCGAAATCGCTCCTGCTGTGGTCGGCTTTACTGATGCTAAACCGATCGAGAATTTATCTCTGGTACGGCGGCTAATGGAGTATGTCAAACCTCTGGGCAAGCCTTTGATGTTGTGGGCTGGCGATCGAAGTCTTGAATCTGGCGGGGTGATGCGAGAGGGCAAATGGTCGCTTCAGTATGGTTTAGCAGGTAGTCCCGCCTGTGCTGAGGCTTCGGCTTTAGCAGCTTTACTGGAATTAGTCAGATCGACCAAAACACCGACTCACTTTATGCGAATATCGACGGCTCGCAGTGTCGAGTTAATTGCTCAAGCAAAATCAGATGGTTTGCCCGTGACCGCAAGCGTGACTTGGCTGAACTTATGGCTGATCGATCGAGACTTATCAACTTACGATCCTAATCTCCGACTTGCGCCACCACTGGGTTTTGACTCCGATCGCGCCGCTCTGATTGCTGGGATCAAATCGGGCACGATCGATGCGATTGCAGTTGACCATACGCCCTATACCTACGAAGAAAAAACTGTCGCCTTTGAACTTTCGCCTCCAGGCGCGATCGGGCTGGAATTTATCTTGCCAATCTTGTGGCAGCAACTCGTTGTCAGTGGTGAGCTTACGGCATTGGAGCTATGGCAAGCCTTAAGTCTGCGACCTGCTCGATGTTTAAATCTGAGCCTAGATCTGAGTAATTCAGGATTATCAACTCTATTTGACCCTACGGAAAGTTGGACTGTGAGCAAAGGTTCGATCGCTAGCCTCTCTCACAACACATCATGCCTTGGTAAGTCGATTATGGGCAAAGTATTACAACTCAATTATCTTTTCGATCGAACAAATTTCGCTTAGAGTCTCGCAGTTGCCCCCAAATTGCTTTAATTTGCTGATAAGCCTCTAAAGAAGAAATTCTACCGCCATTTTCTAAAGCACAGATGATCGAGATCCGACTAGCAAACTCTTGTAAATTAGCGTCAAAAACTACATTCTCAGGTGAAAATTCCCCATGGAACTTACCGATGGGGTTAAGAAACTCATCTTTGCTGGTTTTTTCAGTCATTGGCTTTATCACCGTTCAACTATCAAAATGAACTACCCCAACCTGCTACGCGAGGATGGGGTTTCTAAATTCCCATCGAGCAAGGAGTGTTTTTTACGCTTCGCCGAGCCAAGTTGCGCCATCCCGCCACAATGCGTAGGGGATGGAGTAGAGCTTGGCTCTCCACGTTTGACGAT
>ENA-ORBV01001210-ORBV01001210.1-microbial-mat-metagenome-genome-assembly--contig:-NODE-1210-length-57960-cov-6.382755_pt1 | contig 57960 bp, 52 predicted proteins | sample MGYA00237777_ERZ505514 | MGnify/ENA primary metagenome ERZ505514 (study PRJEB26160, sample SAMN06269048) | microbial mat metagenome | isolation source: Oligotrophic lake microbial mat | place...
CTTCCTTTTCGAGCATGACGCGGAAGTCTTTGTACTTGGTGACCTTGGGAAACTTGGCGAAGTTGGCGGCGGCGCGCTTCTCGTCGACGTCGACCATGGCGGCGATGTTTTCGGTGCGGGCGGCGTCGTTCAAGATGACGCCGCCTTGGCCACCGCAGCCGATGGCGGCGATGTTCAGCTTATCGTAGAAGGGCTTATATCCCAGCGCCTTCAGGGATGTGACTGAGCCGTATCCGCCGGTGGGGACAGCACCCGCCAGGAGAGAACCGTAGAAGAAATAGCGTCTAGTAACCATGGGTTGAGAAATGCTCCTTGGTCATGATACTAGAACTTGAATTTGAGCCCGAATTGGATTGAGCGCTGGTCGAGGGCGCTGGTCCAGGCCATCCACGGTGGCGGTGTCATTGAGGCCGGTGACGTTGGTGCGGTTGAAGATGTTGGTGGACTCCATGAAGAACTCGGCGCCGAAGCGTTCCTTGATGGGGAAGGTGCGGCTGTAGCGAAGGTTCACTTCGAAGGTTTTAGGGGCCTTGAGGGTGTTGCGGCCGACGTAGAGGGGGCGCTGGAAGGCGGCGGGGGTGGAAGCGTCGCCGTTCAAGATGCGGTTGCTGGCGAGGTTGAAGTTTTCGCCGGTTTGCGCGTTGGCGAGGAAGGCGGGCATTGGCCGTGGGCGGGCGGTAAACGTCGTAGCGCAGGCCGTAGCTGATGGTGATATTGGCGCGGGGCTTCCAAGCGTCCTGCCCGTAGAAGCTCGAGAAGAGCGAGTTGTAGCTAACGGAAGGGTCGCCCACGGTTTGGGCGAAGGACGTATAACCCTTGGGATTGGTGCCGTTTTTCGCGGCTAAGTAAGTGGCGATGGAAGCGAAGGTATAGTTGGCGCTGGTGGCTTGGATTTGGGTGTCGCGGATGCCACGGAAATTGGCGCCGACTTTGAGGGAGTGCTGGTTGAGGTTGTAGGAGAAATTCTCCGAGACTTCGGGGGTGGTTTCTTCGTAGACGAAACCGACGGCCAACGAGGTGCCAAACAATGCGACGCTCGGGATGGTAATGGCAGGCCCTTTGCCGGTAGCTTCGAAGGCTTGCTGGGCTTGGCTACGGTAAGGGATCTGGACGCGCAATTCGTTAACGGCCTTGGGAGAAACAACCGAGATGAGTTGGATAGCGCCGGCGTGGGAACGGTCAACGAAGTTATAAGTACGGTCGACGGTGGCGAGTCCGCCGGCGTTGTTATAGGGGGAGTTATTGCGGTGGCCATTGTAACGGACCGATAAACGGTTCGAGTTATTCAACTGGACATCGGACTTGACCATGAAGAACTGGACATCCTGCCGGAAGGGAATGGCGTCGGCGAAGGCGGGGGGAAGGCCGAGGGTGGCTAAGTCAGCGGGGAGGACGCTGACGGTGGCGGGTAAATCGCGTTTAACGCGCTCGTAGGCACCGAAGAAGAAGACTTTATCTTTTACTAAGGCACCGCCGCCGGAGAAGTTATAGGCGTTGACGTTGACCTCGGGCGTGGGGGCGGCGGCGCGGAGCAAGGCCGGGCGGGCGCTGTAAGGGGTGCGACGCCAGATAAAGGAGCCGTCGCCATGGAGGTTGTTGGTGCCCGAGCGGGTGATGGAGTTGAAAACAGTGCCGACGGTGTTGCCGAACTCGGCGGCGAAGCCATTCGAGACCTGCTGCACTTCCTGCACCCAAGTATTCGAGATGGGCATGAGGCGGATGCCGGCGCGGTCGGACTGGACGTTGTTGGCGCCATCGAGCTGATAGTTGATGCGGCCGTTGAATCCGTTGGCATTGAGTTTACGGGGCACCCCGAATTCGGTGTTGGCGCGGCCGGAGACGTTGGGCTGCTGGAGGATGAAGTTGAAGGGGTTGCGGGAGACGAGCGGCAAGTTGGTGAGGGTGGCGTAGGTGAGGGAACTGCCCTGATCGGTCCGGCTGGGATCGATGACGGAATTGGAGGCGCTGACGACGATTTCGGTGGCGACGCCTTTCACCTGGAGGACGATGTCGATGGTAGCGGAGCCGGCGCTGAGGTTGATGCCGGTGGTGCGGGAAGGGGCAAAGCTGGGCGAGTCCACGGTGACGTCGTAGTTGCCGAGGGGGAGGATGTTGAAGCGGTACTGGCCGCTGGCGGAGGTTTCGACGGAGAGGGTGTAACCGGTTTCGGTGTTGGCGGCTTTGACTTTGGCGCCGGCGATGGGCGCGCCGGCGGCATCGCTGACGGTGCCGAGGATTTGGCCATTCATGGCGTTGGCTTGGCCGAAGGCGTTAGCGGCGATCAGTGAGAGGGCGAGGAGGAGTGGGGCGAGCATTGAGAGATTCCTGAAGCGAGAATACCGAAGCATTTCCATAGAGATTGGGATGTTACAGCTGGGTAAAGGGTTGTTATTTCACTTTAGCCGAACGGGGAGTTGACGAAACGAACCCGGGAGTTGTTGATTTCATTAGGTTTCCATTTTCTGAATTGAGGACGGGCCAGGGGCCAGACGGGGGGCTTGGCCCACGCGGGTTGAGTTTTAGGAGTTTTGGCCCGCTCATTACGTTCGCGGCTTGATGATAGTGTCGCCTATGGGGGCAAGGGCGGAGGGGGATTTTAGCTGCGCAAGTCATTTGTATTAATGAGTTACGGGGGAGAAAATTGTTGTGACGGGGTAAGGGCAAATTAATCAAGCGGTGGCGTGGTAGCTTCGTGTAACGCGCAGGCGGGATGGGCCGTCAGGAAAGACGGAAGGCGAGTTTTATTCGGTCCGGCACCGGCGCTTTCGGCATCATTGTAGACTAGAAGAGTACGGAAAGATTTTAAGGAGAACATGGACTCGATGCTTAAGAGCACCCTCACCAGCCTTTCGCTCGCCACGATGTTGGCGGCCAGCCTCATGACGGCGCAGGAAAAGAAGGCCGCCGACCCCGTTGCGGCGGGCAAAGAAGTTTTTGAACAATGCTCCGGCTGCCACAATGCCGATAGCGATGAGAAGAAGATGGGCCCTGGTTTGAAGGGCTTGTATTCGAAGGCCAAGATGAAGAACGGCAAGAAGCCCACGGACGAGACCGTGAAGGCACTGATTCAGGCGGGCGGCGGCGGGATGCCGGCGTATGAGGACATGCTGTCGAAGGATGAGTTGGGCCAGTTGATGGCTTATTTGAAGACGCTGTAGTTTTTGTTTTTTTTATTGGGAACGCCGCCTCCTCTGGGGGCGGCTGTTCTTTTTTGCGACACTGGTCGGTATGAGTGAACAGGTTGATGTGATTGCCCATATCCATGCGAAACCCGGACAGGAGGACGCGGTGCGGGCGGTGCTGAAGAGTTATGTGGGTCCGACGCGGCTCGAAGACGGGTGCCTGCGGTATGACTTGTTTGTGGACGTGACGGATCCGACGAAGTTTACCTTTGTGGAGGAGTGGACGTCGATGGCGGCGCTGGAGAAACACGGGCAGTCGGCGCATATCGCGGGCGGGCGGGCGCGGATGGTGGATTTGGTGGCGGAGGTGGCTTGGGTGCAGAAGTTGCGTCGGGTGGTATAGAGCCTGGCAAAGATTGACTTAAAGATTGACAATCGGGTTAGTTTGGCGAAGAGGGAGTCCGATGATCGTCAATTTGACCACTGAGTTGGAGCAACTCGTACAACTGAAGGTAAAAAGCGGCCGGTATAACTCGCCGAGTGAGGTGGTGCGCGCTGCCCTGCCCATGCTGGCCGAGCGGGATGAGTTGATGGAGTTGCGCAAGCAGGAACTGCGGAAGAGGATCGCGTTGGGCCTGGACTCGCTGCAGCGGGGCGAGGGGATTGACGGCGAAGAGTTTTTTGCCGGATTAGAGCGGGAAGAACTGGAGTTGGAGCGCGCGAACCCACGGGTATAGGGCGTTTTCGGCTCTCCCCCGAGGCGGCGCACGATGTTCGGGAGATTTGGTCCTACATTGCGATGGATAGTGTCCGCGCCGCTCGAAAGGTGCGATTGCAGATTTTGGATGCCTGTCGTCGACTGGCCGAAAATCCTGGCATCGGCCATTCGCGTAGCGAGTTGACGAACCAAGCCGTGCACTTCTGGCCTGTAGGGTCGTATTTGATTATTTACGATCCAGATACTCACCCTTTGGGAATTATTCGCGTTGTACAGGGAGCCCGCGAAGTGGGGCAGTTACTCTAAGGCTGTATTCCGGAGAGGAAAAATGTCTAACAGCGCTCCTAACAGCAAAGCCCAAAGGTCCAGATCCAATCGAAAAACCGGTGGGGATGACTAGCGGGTTAATTGTGCCGATTTCTACTCTCGACGGCTGCTCGGCCGAGCAATGGGGTGAAGTCGATTGTGCTTGAAGCCGTCATTTAAACTCACGTAATTCGCTACACGGATTCTTAAGACTGGACAAATCGACGTGATCGCCCACATTCACGTCAAACCAAGGCAAAAGACGCGGTACTAGAAGTACTGAAGAGCTATGTGGGTCCGACACGCCTCAAAGACGGGTGCCTGCGGTATGACTTGTTTGTGGACGTGACGGATCTGACGAAGTTCACCTTTGTGGAGGAGTGGACGTCGATGGCGGCGCTGGAGAAACACGGGCAGTCGGCGCATCTCGCGGCCGGGTCGGGCGCGGATGGTGGATTCGGTGGCGGAGGCGGCTTGGGTGCAGAAGTTGCGTCGGGTGGTTTAAGCTTTTCAAAGATTGACAGATTGGACAATCGGGTTAGTTTGGCGAAGGGGGAGTCCGATGAACGTCAATTTGACGTCGCTAAGTCTTCGGCGAAATCGGACCATGCACCGAGTGCTGCTCCTGCGGATCGTTCAACTTAATTTCAATCGTCCGCTCTTCTTCGTTGACATCGAACGTCTGGCCGAAGGTCTGGTAGCCTTTGGCGATCACCTGAATCAGCAGCTTGCCCTGAGGAATCGTGGGGATCCTGGCCCAGCCTTCCTGATTCGTCCGCAACTCCCAGTTCTTCTGGATCTTCTTGCCGAGTTTTACGATGGAACGCCCTTGGACGAAGCGCACAATCACGCTGGCACGTTCGACGGGGTTGCCCGCCGGAGTCTTCACTTCGATGCGCAGGCGCGTGGTGAGATCATCGGCGCGTAACAGGGGCAGTAGCGGCAGGCTGAGAAATAGCGATCGACGGGTAAGCACGACTCTATTGTAGCCCTTGCATGTATTCGAGGAAACGCTCGGCGTAGCGATCGAGGTTTTTGCGCTCGCCCCCACCCAACAGCGGCGAGCACATCTCATAGGCCACGGTTGCCTGGCTTCCGCCGGCGGCCAATCCGCCTAGAAAAGCCGGGTAGTCGATGAAGCCTTCGCCCATCGGCACGGCCTGAATCAACGGGGTGCCGGCTTCGTAGTTCACCAGCGCCGGATGGTAGCGATAGCGGGGCCGGCGCTGATAGTCGGCGACGGTGGTGTGGATGGTGTGGGGCGCCAGCCGTTTGGCTGGCGTCGCCAAATCCGTTTCGCCGTGCAAGGCCGGGGCCCAGGCATCGAACATGGCGCGGCAGGCCGGATGGTTGACGGCTTGGAGGAGGTCCTCGAATTGTGCCCAACCCACGGCGACGTCGTGATGATTTTGGACGCCGAGGGTAACGCCGAGGTCCGCAGCCCGGGTGGCGGCTTCGCGCAAGGTGTCGACAATCAGCTTCCACTGCGCGCCGTAGCCGGCCGCCGGATGTTCATAGCCCGTGAAGATACGGAGACGCGTGCCGCCCAGGTCGCGCGTCAGCTTGGCGAGTTCCACGATGTAGCTCACCTGGAACTCGCGATGGGGAATTTCGGCGTGCTCGAGGTCGGCGGTCAGGTTGGTGTAACCCGCGATTACCGAATCCTGCAGACCGCGCTTCTCCAGTTGGGCACGTAAGGCCGCTCGCCGGGCCGCATCATAGTCCAGCATCGAAACGTGCGGACGCTTGGCCATCAGCATCACGCCGCCGAAGCCCAGGTCCGCGGCGTGGTTTACGAAGGCTTCCACGCCCAGCGCATCCTGGCCCCACAGGCCCGCGTAAGAGACCGAATGTAACAACCGTGTACCCAGCATCCCCTGATTGTAGGCCGAACGGTTAGACTAAAGAGGAATGACCACTGCGGCCCCGCTTATGGATACTTACGGACGGTTGCACGACAACCTCCGCATCTCCGTCACCGATCGCTGCAACATCCGATGCTTCTACTGCATGCCGGAGACCGGGGCCGAATACGTCGACCGTGCCGAGATCCTCACCTTCGAAGAGATCGAGCGCTTTGTCCGCATCGCCGTCGACCTTGGCGTCACCAAAATCCGCCTCACCGGCGGCGAGCCGCTCGTCCGTAAAGATCTACCGGTCCTGATCACGGCGCTGAATAAAATCCCGGGCATTCGCGACATCGCCCTCACCACCAACGGCGTCCTGCTGGCTGACCAGGCCCAGGCCCTCTATGACGCCGGCCTGCGCCGCCTCAATGTTCACCTCGACACGCTGGACCGCGCGCGTTTCGAGCAAATCACCCGCCGCGATGACTTCCCCCGCGTCATGGCCGGCGTCGAGCGCGCCCAGGCCCTCGGTTTCGGCCCTATCAAGTTCAACGTGGTTGCCGTCAAGAATCTGATTGAGCCGGACATCGTCCCGATGGCGCGCTTCGGCCGCGAACACGGCATCGAGATTCGCTATATCGAGTTTATGCCGCTCGACCATCAAAGCCTCTGGGACCGCTCCCGCGTGCTGTCGATGGACACCATGCTCGAGATGCTCCGCCGCGAAATCGGCCCGCTCGAGCCGATCCCCGATCCTGACCCTCGCGCCCCCGCCACCGAGTTCCGGTTCACCGACGGCATCGGCCGGGTGGGCTTTATTGCCTCGGTCTCCAAACCCTTCTGCCTCAATTGCAACCGCCTGAGGCTGACGTCGGACGGCAAGCTGCGCTATTGCCTCTTCGCCATTGACGAAACGGATGTGAAGGGCCTGCTGCGCGCTGGCACTGGGAACGACGCGGCCATCATCCAGACGATTCGTCAAACCGTGCAGGACAAGTGGCTAGGCCACGAGATCAACACCAACCGCTTCGTGGCCCCGCCCCGCCCCATGCACTCCATTGGCGGCTAGCTTTAGCCGCGTTCGCGGGTAGCGGGCGTTCTGCTCTTGACATAGGCAAATACGATTGGGATCATGAAATAGATCGGATCCGCCTATGGCTAGCAAGCTGCCCACTCCTCCCCCTCTCCCCCGCACACTGGACCTCCGTCTGCTCGATTACTTCTGCGCGGTCGCCCGCACCAGCAGTTTCACCCGCGCCGCCGACGAATTGGGTGTGGCCCAGCCTTCGCTTTCCGAGCAGATCAAGAAGCTCGAGATCGCTCTTGGCGCGCCGCTCTTTGAACGCCTGAGTCGCCGTATCGAACTTACGCCCCTGGGTGAGGCCTTGCTGCCCAAGGCACGTGCGTTGCTCGAAGAAGCCGCGGCACTGCCGTTGATTTTGGAGTCTTTGCGGGAAGGCGTCCGCGGCGACCTCCGCGTGGGCGCCATCCCCACCATGCTGCCCTACTTCCTCGCTCCCAACTTGCGCCAATTTGTCGACAGCTTCCCGGAAGTCAACCTGCACTTGCGCGAGGCCACGACGCCGGACCTGATCGAGCAAATCCAGGACGGGGTGCTCGACATCGCCATCCTGAGCGTGCCCGTCGAAGGCCAGGGCCTCGTGATGAGCGAACTCTTCCGCGAGCCGCTGTCCCTCGCCGTGCCCGAAGATCATCCGCTCGCCAACGCCGAGAAAGTCGACTTGCGTCGCCTCTCTACGGAGCGGCTCCTGGTGCTGAAGGAAGGCCATTGCCTGCGCGATGAGACCTTAACGGTCTGTCAAAGGGCCCGCGTCAAATTCGCCGGGCAATTCGAGGCGGATCAATTCGCGAGCATCTTCGAGTTGATTCGTTCGGGCTTCGGCGTAAGTATCGTACCCGAAATGGCACGACCTTCCGCCCAGGGGTGCCGATTGATTCCCCTTGAGCAGAAGGCCAGCCGGAAAATCGGTTTCATCAGGCTCGAAAGACATTACATCTCTAAGCCCACCGAAGCTTTCATTACCTATCTGCGTACCCTGGCGAAACTATACCGGTAACCGGTGGTTGGTAACTAGCTCATCGCGTTAGCGATGGGTCACCTTCGACAAGAAATTCCAGCATTTCCTCGGAGGGCAAATGTGACCCGCCGCTTACGGGGCGGGCTAACCGGGGCTACGCGAATGCCATTTCCGGCACTAACTCCGCAATGGATTCGACAATGCGGCCCGGCCGGAACGGATAATCCCGTAAGGTCTCACGCGTCGTAGAGCCAGTAAGTACCAAAATACTTTGGAAGCCGAGGTCAGTGGCGCCGCGAATATCGGTCTCCATGGTGTCGCCGATCATGATGACTTCGTCCGTGCTCAGCCCGATGCGCTTTCTCGCGGTGCGCATCATAAAGGGATTCGGCTTTCCCACGTGATAGGCCTTGCGGCCGGTGGCCGATTCGAGCAAAGCGGCAATGGCGCCACAACCCGGGCGGGGGCCGGAATCCGTGGGGCACCAGGTATCGGCGTTGGTCGAGATCAAGCCTGCGCCATTAGCGATGGCCCGGTGCGCATCTTCCATCATTTCGAAATTCATCACGCGGCCTTCGCCGACAATGACGTAATCCGGATTCTTGCGGCTGGTGGCATAGCCGACTTCGCTGAGCGCCGTCAGCAAGCCGCCTTCGCCGATCACCAGGGCGGTGCCGCCCGGTTTTTGCCGGTGTACAAATTCCGCCGTCGCCACCGCCGACGTGTAGATATCCTCCACGACGACATCGATGTCGAATAGGCGCAGCTTAGCAACTACGTCCACGGGTGTGTAAGCGGAGTTATTGGTGAGGAAGAGAAAGGGAGTGTGGGTTTCCTGTAAGAAGCGGATAAACTCGGCAGCGCCGGGAATGGGCGCGGAACCGCGATAAACCACTCCATCCATGTCAATGAGATAGCCTTGTTTCATAGTTGTTTTAACGCATCCTCTGGCTTCGCGAAAGAAGCTTATCTTGATTATCGGAGACGGGGATGAACTTATCGTGAATGGAACCGCTTGGTTCCCAGTTCGGGCGGGGAGAGAATATTTCTCTCTAATTCAAATTATAGCGCGTTCGTCAAGGCTTTGCCGAATGCGCCCAAGGCTGAGTTACTATTCGGTTACGAATGTTACGACGGTCCTCCGCGGAGAGGCGCGCATATTTCGGCTCTACGCTCTCGAGCACCTGGAGGATGCGCCGCTCAATTCGCGCCAAGGCCGCGGGCGGCAACGCGCGGAAGGCCTGGCCCTCCATCATGTAACTCACCGGGATCTTAAAGAGACGCGTGCGCAGATCAAACTGCCGTAGACGGCCCTGCGCCGCGAACTCCGCAGCGAAACTACTCGCCCCTTGGATCGGCGCCGTGAGCGGCGTTTCCTCGACAAACAGCAGATAGTCCACCAGTTCTTCGGCGGCTGACCGAATGCGTCGCTCCGTGCTCTCGCTCACCGTATCGGCGGGCTCTTTCAACAAACGGTTCATCAGTTCCTGCGAGTGCAAGGCCATGCGCGTTTCAAAGCCTACGCGGGTGATCAGGTTGGTCATGTGCGCCTGATGCTCCAGCACCATCAGCGCCACCACGTCCGAAGTGCCGGCCAGAAAGGTGCCCGTGTCGAAGCGCGACTTCAGGTCCAACACGTTCTGCGTGTTCTCGGTATCGAGCGATGTGGGCCGTTCCCGATCGCGCGCAAAGGCATTCCCCATGTGCCGCTGATCGCCGTGCTTCCCGGTGACGTACCAGCCGCCCCAGCGCTCTTTGAGCGGGCTGCGATGATCCGTGACGAAGCCGCCCGCCTGGAAAAACGGCATGCCGCTGGGCTCCGGATAGATCGACCGCACTACCAAGCCCGGCACGCCCAAGGTCGCGCCCGTGGCATGGCACTGCAGGCAATCGTCGCGCCGTTTGAACCTCGGCCTCGCCACCTCGACTTGATCGAGGGTGTAGAAGATTACGCCCTGCTTCGGATCCTGCGCGGCGATCTCCACCACTTCGCCGGTTGGGACCCAGCCGACGGAGACCGTGTCGTTAAAGTAGACCGCCCGCGGATTGCGCGGGCTGATGCGGGGCGCTTGGAGGCTGGTTTTGCTGAAGACCACCACCTGCGAGGCGCGCGACACGTGCAGCGCATCCAGCACGGCCGGCAGATAGCCCCACTCGGGGTCGAAGCGCAGTTTGGTCTCGCCGCGGTCGAGCCGTTGTTGCAATTGCCACGCCGCGTCGGTGACGGGCGTGTGCTCGTATTGGATGGCCTCATGGTCCAGTGGCAGCACGTAGGAGCCACTCAAGCCCGCGAGCAACGCGCCAGCGCCCAGCGCGGCGAGAGTTAGACGGCGCATGCTTCCTCCTCCAAACATAGCGGCCTGCCTGCCACCGGACCCACCAGTAACTGCGCCAGGTTCGTCGACCCAAAGGCCCGTTCCGTGGCGGCCAGCGCGTCGTCCATCTTGCGATGCAGCGGACAGAGTTTTTCGCCGTGCAGATCGAGCGGGCAAGTGCGGATGCGGCGGATGGGGTCGACCGCGTTTACGACTTCCAAAATGTTGATCTCGCGCGGCAGCCGCGTCAGCAAATGCCCGCCGTTCTTGCCGCGTTGCGAAGTCACCAAGCCGCCGCGGGCCAGGGCCTGGAGCACTTTGATCAAATAGTCCGGCGGTACGCGCGAATCGGTGGCGATGGCTTGCGTGGTTGAGGGCAGGCGGGGCTTCGCCGCCAACACCACCATCGCTCTCAGGGCGTATTCGACGGTTTGCGAGAACATAGGCTCGATTCAAAGGTACTCTATGTGGATACGATTGTCCACAATAAAGTGTGACTATAATTCTCTGCATGACCCGCATCGATTCGGTCGACACTTTACGCGGCTTTTCCCTTCTCGGTATCCTCCTCATGAACATCGTCTCCTTCGGCCTGCCCTTCGCGGCCTACATGAACCCGTCGGCGGCGGGCGGTGCGGAGGGACTCAATCTGGCCACTTGGCTCACCGCGATCACGCTGTGGGACGGCAAGATGCGCTGCATCTTCTCGATGCTCTTCGGTGCCAGCGCCTGGCTGTTGCTCTCGCGCGCCGAGGAGCGCGGCGAGGGCATTGGCGCCGCCGACATCTACTATCGCCGCACCCTGTGGCTCATCCTTTTCGGCCTGCTCCACGCCCACCTAATCTGGGCCGGCGACATCCTCTATGGCTACGGCGTCATCGGCCTGCTGCTTTTTCCGCTGCGCAATCTGAAGGCCAAGACGCTGATCATCACCGGAGTCGTATTGATTGGCCTGCATTCGCTGCAAGGTATCGGCGCGGGGTTCGGCATTGGGGAGATGGCGCAGAAGGCCAAGGCGGCGGCGCAGAAGGCGACGCCCACGGCGGAAGAGAAGAAGATGATTACCGAATATACGGCGCTGCGCGAGATGTTTCGGCCCCAAGCGGACGAGATCAAGAAAGAGATCGAAACCCACCGCGGCGGTTGGCTCCGCAACCTCCCGCTGCGTTCATCCGAAGCGGCGACGTTTGAGTTTACGATGTTCTTCCAGTTCTTCTTTTTGGATATTTTAGCGATGCAAATCCTGGGCATGGGCTTGGCCAAAGCGGGTATCTTCAGCGCGGAGAAGAGTTACGGCTTCTACGGTCTCCTGATCGTCGCCGGCCTCGGGCTGGGCGCACCGCTCAATTACTGGGCCGCGCAACAATGGCGTGCCTCAGGCTTTGCGATCCCCGAATACTTCACTTACTTGGGCAGCACCGGCGATCCTGGCCGGTTACTCGTGGCCTTGGCGTATGTGGGGCTGATCATGATCGCCTGTAAGGCCGGGCTGCGTTGGCTGACGGCGCCGCTTGCCGCCGTGGGCCGTATGGCGCTTTCGAATTACTTACTTACGTCGATCCTGATGACATTGTTTTTCAATGGCTACGGGCTCGGCTATTTTGGCCACTTGGAGCGGCATCAACTCTATGGGGTGGTGCTGGGGATGTGGACGGTGAACTTAGTGCTAAGTCCGATCTGGCTGAGCCGGTTTCGGTTTGGTCCGGCGGAGTGGTTATGGCGGTCACTCACTTATTGGCAACGGCAGCCGATGGCCTTGGCCACGGACTGAAGGGCTCGTTTCACTGGGGTTGGCAAAGGTGCGAAGCTATTGAAAGAGCGATGAGAAACGACTTATTACCGATCCAAACGATTGCGCAGAAATTGAATTTGCCGGGTGAACTGGTGGAGCCGCTGGGGCTGTATGGGGCGAAGGTGCGTCTTGAGTTACTCGAGCGGGCGGAGTTCCCGCGGCGGGGCAAGATGATCCTGGTGACGGCGACGACGCCGACCAAGAGCGGGGAAGGCAAGACGGTGACGGCGATCGGTTTGACGCAGGGATTGGAGCGGATCGGGAAGCGGGTGATCATCACGTCGCGGGAGCCGTCGTTGGGTCCGGTGTTTGGGATGAAGGGCGGGGCGGCGGGCGGCGGGCGGTCTCAGATTGAGCCGAGCGAGAAGATCAATCTGCACTTTCACGGGGATTTTCATGCGATTACTTCGGCGCATAATTTGCTGGCGGCGCTGATTGATTCGCACTTGTTCCACGGCAATGAGCTTGACCTGGACCCCGCGCAGATTACTTTTCCGCGGACGCTCGATATGAATGACCGGGCGCTGCGGAACATCACGGTGAGCGTGGACGGGAAGCGCGCTGGGGCGAATCGGGCGACGGGCTTTTTGATTACGGCGGCGTCGGAGGTGATGGCGATTCTGGCGCTGGCCAAGGACCGGGCGGATTTGCGTGCGCGGTTGGGCGCGATCATCGTGGGGATGACGCGGACGGGCGCGCCAGTGCGGGCTGCTCAGCTTGGAGCGGTGGGCGGGATGATGGCACTGCTGAGCGAGGCGGTTATGCCGAACCTGGTGCAGACGACGGAGGGGACGCCGGCGTTTGTGCACTGCGGGCCGTTCGCCAATATCGCGCATGGCACCAGCAGTGTGATCTCGCAGACGATGGGCTTGCAACTGGCCGATTATGTGGTGAATGAGTGCGGCTTCGCTTCGGACCTGGGCTGCGAGAAGTACATGGATATTGTGATGCCGTCGAGTGGCATCCGGCCGAGCGCGGCGGTGCTGGTGACGACGGTGAAGAGCTTGCGGAGCCAGGGCGAGAACGGCGATATGGAGACGGGGTTCGCGAATCTGCGGAAGCACATTTCGATCCTGCAAGGCTTTGGGCTGCCGACGATTGTGGCGATCAACCGGTTTCCGCAAGATAGCGCCGAGGACTTGGCGCGTTTGCAGGCTTATTGCGTGGAGCAAGGGGCGACTTGCGTCTTCTCCGAGGCTTTTGCGAAAGGCGCCGAAGGGACGGTGGCTTTGGCGGAGGAGGTGGTGCGGACGATTGAGGCGCATCCGGACGTTTCGCCGCATGGGGTTTATGAGGCCGAGGATGGGCCGGAAGAGAAGGTCCGCAAGGTGGCGATGCGGGTGTATGGGGCTTTGGGCGTGGCGTTCAACGAGTTGGCTTTGGCGAAACTAGCGCGGTTTGTGGGTTGGGGCTATGGCGCGTTGCCGGTGTGCATTGCGAAGACGCAGTATTCGTTATCGGATAATCCGGCGTTGTTGGGCTCGCCGGAGGGTTGGACGCTGCAGATTACGGACGTGGCGTTGTCGGCGGGGGCGGGATTTTTGGTGGCGATATCGGGCAGTATGATGCTGATGCCGGGGTTGCCGAAAGAGAGCCGGGCGGCGGCGATCGATGTGGATGAGCGGGGCGCGATCATCGGTTTGACCTAGGTTGACGTGCCAAAAGGAAGGTGAGGGCGATCCCAATACCGTAGGTAGCGAGATCCAGAAGGCTGAATTGGGTGCCGAGTAATCTGGCGGTCAGCTTTACGGATAACGAGGGGCTGGTGAGGAGATGCTGGGGGATGAGCGTGAGTTGGAATAACTCGATGGCGGTCATGATGAGCATGGCTAGGGCGGCTAGGGCGGTAGGTTTTCTGCGCGTGAGGAATTGCACCAGGACATAGATCATGGCGGCATAGAGGGCGTCGCCGAGATACTTATCCCAGATCACCCAACCGAGGGGGACGAGCCGGGTGAACACGCCGAGGGAGATAATCGCTACCAGTGTCTTTAGCGCCATGGCCGGATGTAAGTGAGTGTATAGGATACTGAAAGGATGAGAATTGCTTTCTGGCTTTGCTTGGCTCTGACGTTGACCGCGCAACAGGCTTGGCGCGTCGCGACCGATTTGCCTGGGGTGGATTTCCGCGGACTGACGGCGGCGCAGAAGCAGAAAGTGCTGGTGGCGCTGCGTTTGGCGGATTGTACTTGTGGCTGCCAGATGAAGCTGGCGCAGTGCCGGGTGGAAGATCCGGCCTGCGGGCAGAGCACGACGCTGGCGAAGGTGGCGGTGGCGGCGGCTAAGGCGGGGGAAGATGTGAAGGCGGCCCTGGCGAAGTCGCCGCTGGCGGTGGCGGCGGCGAACCGGAATAAGGTGTTACTCGATCCGGTGAAGATCGAGACGACGGGGGCACCGGCGAAGGGTCCGGCGGACGCGCGAATTACGCTGGTGGAGTTTTCCGACTTTCAATGCCCTTATTGTATCCGCGCGGTGGGGCAGTTAGAGGCGGTGCTGAATGCTTATCCGAAGGATGTGAAGTTAATTTATAAGCAATTTCCTTTGGATAATCATTCGGAGGCGCGGTTGGCGTCGCAGGCGAGTTTGGCGGCGCATGCGCAGGGTAAGTTCTGGTTGTTGCATGACCGCATGTATGCGCGCAGCCGGGAAATCAACCGCGCGAATATTCTGGCTTGGGCGGCGGAGTTCGGTTTGGATATGCCGAAGTTCACGGCGGCGATGGATTCGCCTTTAGTGAAAGAGCAAGTGGATCGCGACTTAGCCGAGGGGGCGAAGGTGGGCGTGGAGGGGACGCCGACTTTGTTTGTTAATGGGAAGAAGTATCAGGGGGCGATTGAGCCCGCGGTGCTGATTGCTCTGTTAGCTAAGGAGTAAGCTCTGCCCGATTACGACTCAGCCCTGAAGCTTCTTTTCCGGCAACCCGCGCGTCGGGTGATCGCGATGTTGGCCAGAGTGCCGATGCGCAAATGGCTCGACATCGAATTGCCCAAGACGCAGAACCTGCGCATGGACATGCTCGGCGAAGACATGGTCGGCGATCTGCACCACATCGAACTCCAAAGCACCAACGACAGCGGCATCAATCTGCGGATGGCGGAATACGCGTTGGGAACCTACCGGCTGCTGCGCAAGTTTCCGCGGCAGACGGTGCTCTACGTGGGCGAAGCGCCGCTGACGATGCCGGACGAACTGCGAGGCTCGGATTTCTGGGCTCGCTATCGGGTGATCGACGTCCGCGACTTGGACGGCGAGGCACTGCTGGCCAGCGATGACGTGGGAGACAACGTGATTGCGATCCTCACGAAGCTGCGGGATCATAGGGAAGCGGTTCGCAAGATCGTGGCCAAAATCGGGACGCTGCCGGAAAGCGAACGGAACGTGGCCACGCAGCAGTTAGTGATTCTGGCGGGCCTGCGGCGGCTGGAACCGATGGTGCAGGAAGAGGTAGAACGAATGCCGATTATTATTGATCTCATGGAGAACCAGATCATTGGACCCGCGATCCGCAAGGGTTTGGAGCAAGGGCTTCAAGAGGGCCGCCAGAAAGGCATGCAGGAAGGCCGGCAGGAAGGCCGGCAGGAAGGCCGGCAGGAGGGCCGGCAGGAGGGCCGGCAGGAGGGCCGGCAGGAGGGCGAAGGGCACTTGCTTCGCCTGATGGTGCAAAAGCGCTTCGGTATGTTGCCCGATTGGGCGAGCGCGAGGCTGGCGGGCCTCTCGATCGCGGAGATCGAGTCGGTGGGCGAGCGGATTTTTGAAGTGGCTACGCTCGAAGACCTTCTGCGTTAGGTTAGCGGTCGTCGTCGTCGATATCGAGGCTTAACGGGGCGAAGGTAGCTTGGCGCGTTCCGGGGTAGGGGACGTTCCAGCCGCGGACGGTGTGCCATAAGATCCGATTCAGACGGTCCGACGGGGCGGCGTCCGGTTCGCTCCATTTGAACCGCGCGGAGGCGAGGGCGCCTTGCTTGGCTTCGCCTTTTAAGGCTGAGGCCGAAGGGTTGACGGCGAAGAGATCCTGGCGGGGCGTGAGGGCCGTGTATGGGGCAAGGTCAGGCTGGTCAGTAAAGCCGGCGCGCATGTCGTTGGCGATGAGATCAAACAGCGACAGGGTGGGCAGGCCCAGGATAAGCTCGATGGTCTTGAGCATGCTTTGGTTCGAGTAGAAGGTGGAGTCGACACGGCCGCCTTTGGTGTAGGGGCTGACGGCGAGGGCGATGGTGCGGTGGCCATCGACGTGGTCGACGCCGTTCTGGGCGTCATCTTCGACGACAAATATCGCCATTTTCGCCCAGAATTTGGACTTCGAAAGGCCTTCCACAATTTGGCCGAGGGCGAGGTCATTATCGGCGACCATGGCTTGGGGCGTTGACGCGCCGGGGCTCGAGCCGTAAGTGTGATCACAGGGGAGTTGTAACATCACTAAGTTGGGCATCTTGCCGTCCTGCTCCCATTTGGCGACGTCTTTCAGAAAGATCTGGGCGCGGACGACGTCAGGGATGCCGTTGGTGTAACTCGGATAATTCTTGGCCAGGATTTGATTGATGGGGGCGATGGGGGCAGTGACATTCCAGCGAGCGGAGTGATCTTCGCCGCGCTTCCAGGAATCAAGCAAGGGGCGACGCTCGCGGGCGGAAATATTAGCCAGGGTGCCGGCGTATTCGCCGTAGATCTTGGCGGTGCGGCCTTTCTTTAAGGCTAAGTCCCAGATGAAGCCGCTATTCGAGTAAGCGAGGGGGTCGGAGCCATCGAAGGGGTAACTGCGGCCGGCGTAACCAGGCCACATGGTGTAGCCGACTTCGTTGGCTTGGGTGAGCCATTGGTGGCCGTTGGCGCTGTTGCCGCCGCTGGCGTAGAAGTTATCAATTAAGACATAATCCTGGGCCAGGCGGCGATGGTTGGGAGTAATATCCTGGCCGAACATCACTAAGTTCGGGTCGCCATTACCTTTGGGTAAGTCGCCGAATAATTGGTCGTAAGTGCGATTTTCCTTGACGATATAGACGACGTGTTCGATGAGGCTAGGATCGCCTGCGCGGAGGGGAATAGCCTTGGCGGTGGTGGCCCTGACGGCGGCCGGGGCGGGCGTCCGGTCAGTGGCTAAGCGTAAGTGAGTATTCTCGGCCGTGGCGGTGGTGTAACTAGCTAATTGGGCGGCATCGGGCACTTCAACGACGTGGACGGCACCGCGATGGCTGTGGACGAAACGCTTAGTGGGTTCATCGCGCCAGCCGGAGCCCGCTCCTAACAACGTGCCGACGGCGAGATAGCGGCCATCTGCGGAGGCGGCCAAGTTACTCGGGTACCAGGCGGTGGGAATCATGCCTTCAATAGCGCGGGTGGCTAAGTTAATTACGGCGATGGCGTTGATGCCACCGCAGGCAACGTAGAGCCGTTTGCCGTTCGGAGCAAGGGCCAGCGCGTTCGGCGCGATGCCGGCGACTTTCTGGGCGAAGGGCTGAAGGGTGATGGCGGGAAGGGCGATGTTCTTGGCGGTGTCGATGACGGAGACCGAGTCCTGGTTGGCGTTGGCGACATAGAGGCGGTCTTCGGCTTCGTCCCAGGCGAGGCCCGTGGGGTGGAGTTCGGCGGTGATGGTGTGGGTCACTTTGAGGGTCGCGAGGTCGATGCGGGTGATAGTGCCGCTGGAGGCGATGCCGCGGGCGTCGACGACGACGCGGTCGGCTTGAGGGGCATAGCCGGTGGGAGCGGTAAGATCCTTGGCGGTGGGCCGGCGGCCGCCCCAGTTGCTGACGTAGGCGACGGTGCCGGCGCGATTGATGACGGCGGCGAAGGGGGCGATGCCGGTGTCGACTTTTCCCAAGGTCTGGCGGGTATTTAGGTCGACAACGGCGAGTTGGTTGTTGAAGATGAGCGGCACCAGGGCTTTGTCCTTGCCGACGGCAATGGCGCCATTGATCTGCTGGCCGAGCGAATCGGTGAGGACAGTAGGGCTCAGGTCACCCGCGGCGAGTTTGGCGAGGCGGATTTCACCTGCGCCACGGCCTTGCTTCATGCCGAAATAGGCGGTGCCATTTTGGAAGGCCATGGCTTGCAGACCGGGCGAGCCACCGTGGACGACGCGGCCGAGGACCTTATTCTGCCGCCAATCGAGCCGGTAGACATGGTTGGCGTTCAGCACCCAAAGTTCGTTGGCGCTTCGGCCGAAGGCGACGCCGTAGACGCGGCCCTGGAAGATGGTGGGGACGCCGGCGGGGGTGATGGTTTGGCGGGTGGTGATGACGCCAGGGTCGGGGATCGCACGGACAGGCTTGTCGGCTTGGGCGAGGAGGAGGAGCAGAAGAGCGGCGGTCATAGGGTTATGATACTGGGCTTGAGTGGGACTGGGACTGACGAAATGGTTTCAGTTGGTTGAAATTGGGACGTTCACAATGTGATCTCGCGATTCCCAACGCCGCGGTGGAGGGGATTGAGGAGTTGGGCGGAATGCTACGAACGCCGCGGAAGCGAGCCGAGCGCAGCTAGTCGAAGGCGAGCGCGAAGGCGAGCGACCTTTTGATCTCCGTTACCGACTGAGTCGATTCTGGGTGATAAGAGGAACGTAGATCACAAGAGCACGTGGCGGGTCCGGGTCGAAGCGGGAAACGATCACGACCGGACGGGTCTTGGCCGCTAAGCCAAGATCGCCAGCCACACTTCACCGGGCTGGGGTCGCCGGCGACGTATGTGGACCGGGCCTTAGAGCTAGGAGGATACTCGGCGAGGGGGCGGATCGGCTATCCTTGAGGCGATGAAAGCTGAAGCCGCGATTTTGTTTTTGCATGGGGTGACGCGGCGGGCCGAAACGTTTGTGCCGATTACGGGGACATTGGGCGAGCACTACCATTTGCATCAGCATGACTTCCGCGGCCATGGCGAGTCGCCGCGGCGGGGACCTTACCGGGTGGCGGACTATGTGCAGGATGCGCTCGACTTTTTGGCCATTGTGCCGCAAGAGCGGGTTTTTGTTTACGGGCACTCTTTAGGGGCGATGGTAGCGGCGGCGCTGGCGGCGAAGAAGCCGAAGCGGGTGACCGGAGTCGTGCTGGAGGATCCGCCTTTCCATACGATGGGCGAGCGGATTCATGAGTCGCCATTGGGGAGTTACTTTGGAGCGCTGCAGGGTTTGGCGGGGTCAACGAAGCCGGTAGGGGAATTGGCGCAGGAGTTGGCGGAGTTGCGGTATGGGCCGCACGGAAGTCTGCGCTGCGGGGATACGCGGGATGCGACGACGCTGCGGTTTTCGGCGAGTTGCTTGCGGGGGCTGGATCCAGCGGTGCTGGAGCCGATTGCGGCGGGGCGGTGGCTCGAGGGATATGAGATGGACGAGGTGTTTCGGGGATTGGCTTGCCCGGCGTTGGTGTTGCAGGCGGATCCGGAAATGGGCGGGATGTTGACCGACGCCGACGCGGAGGCGTTGGCGAAGTCCGCGGCGGATGCGACGGTGGTGCGGGTGCGCGGCGCGGGCCATGCGCTGCACTGGTCGGCGACGCAGGCGACGCTGGGGCATATGCTGGCGTTCCTGGCGTCGTTTGAGTAGTTACTCGACCGTCAGCTTGACGGGTTGCTCGAGGAACTGCTTGCCATCGGCGGATAGGAGCATCAGGCTATAGCGGCCGGCCTTGGTGTGGGGCGGGACCTGGAATTGGATGACATCTTCTTTTTGGGCAATGATGCGGAGTTTGACGTCGTCTTTGCCGTTGGTGAGGTAAAGCTCTTTAACGGCATCTTTGCCGAGGTGCTCGCCGGCGGTGGAGAACTCGGCGGCGGCTTTGCCGGTGTCGGGGGTGACGGTGGTGAGGTGGGGCGCGGGACGGTCTTGCGCGAGGAGCGAGGCGGCGACGAGGGCGAGGAGGATTTTCATGTCCGAGTGATCGTGTCGCTTTTTGCGGTGGAGCGCAAGGGGGGAACTGTGGGAATGTTTTAAGTATGCACGTACTGTGGTTGCTGCTGATCGCTTTGCCGGTGTGGGCGGAGGAGTGGACGGTGTTCCGGACGGGTCCTTTTGAGGTGGTGACGCAGGGCGAGCAGAAGAGCGCGCGAGTGGTGCTGAACCACGTCGAGCAGTTGCGGCATACGTTGGGGGGGACGTTGGGTCAGCCGGAGTTGAAGTCGCGTTGGCCGATCCGGATTACGGTGGGCGGGAAACTGACGACGGATTTGGTGATCGACCGCGATGCCTACACGGCGACGATCGCGAAGAATGCGCCCGTTCCGGACCAGTGGAATCGGGCGCTCGCGGGCCTTTTTCTGAATGACGGAGTGGCGCGGATGCCGGAGAAGTTCGAGCTGGGCCTGGTGGAGTTTTTCAGTACCTTAAATGTGGACGGCGTGCGGGTGGTTGCCGGGGCGAAGCCTGCATCGCCGGGGCTCGATTGGGCGCGGGTGCATCTGCTGATGGTGAGCGATAAGTACCGCGGGCGCTTGCGGACGTTGTTATTCAACTTACAGAAGGGCAATGCGCCGGAGCCTTCCTACAAAAATGCATTTGAGCGGACGGAGGCGCAGATTGAGGCGGAGGCCCAGTCGTGGCTGGCCGGGGAGAATTTTCCGACGACGGCTTTGAATGCGAAGGCGATTGCGCCGGACCGCGATTTTCTGGCACGGGCGTGGAATCCGGCGAAGAAGGTGGAGTCGGCAATGGATGCCTTCGATCGGGGCGATTATGCGGGGGCGGTGCGGATTAAGCCGGATTGGCCGGCGGCGAAGGTGAAGTTGTCGGCGCAGTCCGCGGAGCCGGATAAGTCGCGGCTGCTGCGCGAGGCGGCGACGGAGGCGCAGCGGAATCCGGAGTATTGGCGGATGTTGGCGGAGACGTTGGCGGCTTCGAAGGAATATGGCGAAGCTTATAAGGCTTGGGGCGCGGCCGAGCGGGCGTCGCGCAATGAGCCGGAACGGGCGCAAATGCGGATTTCGCGGCTGGCCTTAGAAAATGCGAAGCTCGATGCGGAGGATTCGGCGCGGCAGCGGAAGAAGGACGAAGAGGCGAAGGACTTGGAGCGGATTAAGAATGAGAGCTTGCGCAGTATCCGCATGGCGGAGGCGAAGGCGAATGAGAAGCTGGGCGGTGGCGAGAGTGTGAAGCCGGTCCCCTGGTGGGCCCTGGATAAGGTGGATGGCGATAAGAACGAGAAGGCAGTGGCCGGCGAGCTCGTGCGGGTGGATTGCGCGGCAGGTCGCATGACCTTGGTGCTGCGCGACGCGAGGAAGAAATTGGCCCGGGTAGTGCTACCGGCGGAGGCGGGGAAGCTGAAGTTGCGGGGCGAGGGCGGGGCAAGTTTTGCGTGCGGCCCGATGGCCAAGCCAGTGGGGATGCGGGTGGTATATGTGGCGCCTTCAAAGCCGGTCGCGGGTACACTGGTTTCGGGTACATTGGGTGAAGCGGCGGCGATCGAGTTCGCGCCAGTTCAGTGAAATTGGTTAACTGTGCTTAAACGGGGCCATCCACGGGGTGCCCCCATTTATAGGAAATGGCTTGTGTAAGTGTTTTTATATCAAGGTGATACGGGGACTTTTGGATTCGTGAAATGCGCGAACGAGCCGATTTTCGGCACTTTTCGGTCGGCTGGCAGGACGGTCTGATGCGCAATCGCTGGATCGTCCTCGGGCTGTTTTATCTCTCCTCGGTCTTGAACTACCTTGACCGGTCAGTCATGGCGGCCCTGTCGCCGCTGCTGCGCCAGGAACTGGGCTTTGACCTCACCCAATACGGCTGGCTCCAGGGCGTCTTTTCGGCCTTCTACGCCTTCTCGGCACCCATCGCCGGACTGATGGTGGATCGCTACGGACTGACGGTGGCGAGCGTCGTCGCGGTCGGATTCTGGTCCTTAGCGGGGATGACCCGAGGCCTAGTGGGCAGCTTTTCCGGACTCATGGTGACCCATACCTTGATGGGAGTCGGCGAGTCAGCGGGCATCCCCTCGACGGCGAAGGCGTCGCACCGTTATCTGAAGCCGGATGAGCGGGCCTTCGGTCCGGCGATGAGCCAAGTGGGCCTCTGCATCGGCGCCATCGCCGCGCCGACGCTGTTCACCTGGATCGCCGTCACCTTCGGATGGCGTTGGGCGTTCATCGTGCCCGGGGCGTTGGGACTGCTTTGGATTCCCCTCTGGCTGTGGACAGACAAAAATTCCTACGTGCCCGAGGGCGATCCGGACACGGTCGTGACCAAGGTAAGCCCGCGGACGATGCTGCGCGACCCGTTCCTGTGGGGTATGGCCGTGGGTAACTTCTTCTCCATGGCCACGTTTTCGCTGTGGACGGTGTGGACCACCGAGTACTTCGTCAAGACCTTTGCCCTCAAGCTGACGAATGCCAACTATACCTATGCCTGGCTGCCGCAGGTGGTGGCCGGGTTCGGGGCGCTATCGGGCGCCTGGTTCTCGCGTCGATTGGTCACCCGTGGCATGGCGCCGTTCGAAGCACGCCGGCGCACCTGCCTGTTTGCGGCGTTCTTCATGATGACCACTGGGCTGGTGCCGCTCGCCACCACGCCGGCGATGGCGATGGTGCTGATTTCGGTGAGCTTCTTTGCCGCTTCGGTATGGGGCGTAAACTACTACACGCTGCCAGTGGACGTCTACGGGCAGGGCAGGGCCGGCTTCGCGGTCTCCTTCTTGACGGCTTCGTTTGGGGTGTTTGTGCTAGTAGTCTCGCCCGTGATCGGGGCGATTGCGCAGCGGCAGGGCTTTGCCGTGGTCTGCTATGCGTTCGCGTTTTTCCCGCTGATCGGCTTCGGGGCGATGGAGGTGGGAAGGCGGTTTCGTGCGCCAGTATCTTAAGCGCTGGTGGTTCGGATTATTAGGGAAGGATCCGACGGGCGTCGTGGTGGTCGCCGATGACCGGCTAATGGAAGAAATGCGGCGTTTGGTGCCGGACCGGCGGCTGGTGCGTTATGGGCAGGAGAGCTTGCGGCCCTATCGGGTGGCACAGGTAGCGGCGATGCTGCCGTTCTCCTGGCGGCTGCTACGGCTGGGGCCGGTGCTCGCGTTTCGGCCGAATCTCGAGAGGCATCAGTTGAGCTGGCGATGCCCGGTGGCTTCATTGCTATTTCTGTCGGGCGTGCCGCTCGACCGGATTTGGCTGCGGCCATGGTGGACTTTCTGTGGCGGGGAAAAGTCCCTGAAGCCGCCGCAGGTGGAAGTCTTTGAAGGCCGCCGCCGAGCTTTCAAAAAGCGAATCGGCATCCTGACACCCTACCTGCCCTATCCGCTGTCGCATGGGGGCGCGGTGCGGATCTTCAATCTAATGCGCGAGGGCGCGCGCGAATTCGACATCACGCTATTTGCCTTTGTGGAAGAAGAGGAAGTGCGGCTCGACGCCCTGACGGCCTTGTGCGCCAAAGTGGTACTGGTGCGCAAGCCGCGCTATCGGGAACCAAGCTGGTCGAGCCTCAACCCGCCGGAGGTGGAGGAATATGAGTCGCCGGCCATGCGCCGGGCTTTGGCGGAGAACCCCGTGGACCTCTTGCAGGTGGAGTATACGCAACTGGCTCGTTATGGCGGGCAGGTGCTGGTGGAGCATGATGTCACCTTTGACCTCCAGCGCCAGGTGGAGGCGCGGGCGCCGGGTTGGGGGACGTGGTGGAATCGCTGGCGTTGGGAGCGCTTTGAGCGGGCCGCAGTGCGACAGTACCGGGCCGTCGTGGTGATGTCCGGTAAGGACAGGTCGCTCTTAGGCACCGGGACCGTCATTCCGAATGGCGTCGATTTGGAGCGCTATCAGCCCCGGCCGGAACAGGCGGGCCGGCGGCTCCTCTTCATTGGCTCTTTTCGCCATTTTCCGAATGTGACGGGGCTCCGGTGGTTTCTGGACGAAGTCTGGAGCTTGTTGGGCGAGGACGTGCAGTTAGAGGTGGTGGCGGGGCCGGGGTCGGCGTTGCATTGGGCGATGCCGGATCAGAAGCGAATCACCCGGCACGACTTTGTAGAGGACGTGCGCCCGTTGTATGAGCGGGCCAATGTGGTGATCGTGCCGACGCTCGTGTCGGCGGGGACGAACGTAAAGGTGCTGGAGGCGATGGCGATGGAACGGGCGGTGGTGTCGACGCCGTCCGGTATCGGTGGCTTGGGCGTAGCGCATGGCGAGTCGGTGTGGGTGGGCGAGAATGCAGCGGAGTTTGCCGAAGGCATTCTGGCGCTCTTGACGAATGAGGTGCGTCGGCGGACGATCGCCGAGGCCGGGCGGCGGATGGCCGAACGGGACTTTGGCTGGCAGGCGATCGGGCAGAAGCAGGCGGCGCTATGGAAGAAGTCGTAATTCGAGACGGCGGGGCGGGGGACTTGATGGGCATAGCGGCCATCCAGGCCGAGTCACCGGAGGTGCCGGGCTGGCCGGTGGAGGACTACTTGTCCTATCAACTGGATGTGGCCGAGCATGCCGGGGAGATCGTTGGATTTCTCGTCACGCGGCGGCTTGTGGAGGGGGAAGCCGAGGTGTTGAATGTGGCGGTGGCGCGGTCGGCGCGGCGGCGAGGGGTAGCGCGGCGATTGCTCCGGCAGGCAATGGCCCGATGGCCGGGGGCGTGGTTTCTGGAGGTGCGGGAGTCGAACCTGGGCGCGCAAGCCTGTTACCGAGAATTGGGGTTCCGGGAGGTGGGAAAGCGGCCAGGCTACTACCTTTCTCGGGAGGGAAATTCACCTGAGGGGGGGATTGTCATGGAGTTGTATCAGTGATAATCTGAGGTTCCTGGTGGCCCATCGGTGGACCATTGGGATGTCCGCTTGATCGCTAAAATGATCAGTAATACCCCCCACCGAGCCTGCCCTTGTAACCGCGTGCCGCGGCAAAACTCAAAACTCGTTTTCTCGTTCGTGCGCTGGATTTTCAAGGCGACCCGGCGTGGATTCCTCAATTCAAGGAGAACCACCCTATGACTATGTCTTCTCAACAGGAAGATTTGAAAGCACATTTGATGGCAACGGATGCCGAGTTCGCCCAACTGGCGACTCAGCATGCGCGCTACAAGCAGCAAGTGGCTGAGCTAGAAGCCAAGGCGGAGCTTTCGTCCGCGGAAGAGCTACGGGAACATGAGCTCAAGAAGCTGAAGCTACGCCTGAAAGACGAGATGACAGCGATCTTGAACCGTCATGCGGTGCCTGCCTAGCGCGTCCGTTGCCGAATTATTGCCCGGCCCGTCAAAGGGCCGGGCTTTTCTTTTGGTGTGCCGAGCCGGTTAGGCTTCGGCCAATGCGGCCACTAGCGCGCCTTTGGCGGTCGCCGTCAGCGGGTCACTCGCCATGCGGACTTCGGAGATGGCCAGCGGGAAGGCCGAATCCTTCAGGATCTTCTCGAAGCGATCCCGGAAGCCGGCCGGCATCACGGTGCCGCCGCTCAGGACGATCGGCACGGGTTTGGCGATGCGCGGCATGTTGCGTGTATTCGCCAATGTGTGATTCAGGCCATCCACCAGGCTCTTGATCATGTCGTCGTAATAGACGCCCAGCACCTGCTGCACTTTGTCCGAGTAGTGGCCGTTGATGTGGAAGTTCGATTCCTTGGTGATGCGGATGCGCGTGGATAACTCGCCCGTAATTTGCGCCGCCGATTGGTCAATAAAGTCGCCGGCCTTGGGCACCGCAAAGCTGAGCACGGGGACGGATAAGTAAGCGAGGCAGACGTTACACAGACCGCCGCCGCAACTGATGCCGATGCCCGAGTAGTTGGTTTCTTCCATCTCGCCGTAGACCACGGCCAAGCCCTCGTTGATCGCTTTGGGCGCGTAGCCCATCTCGCGCAGGATCTGGCCCAGGGTGGCCTCGTGATAGGTGACGTTGGTCTCTTCGCCCAACAGCGCGGCGGGAACGCTGTAGTAAAGGCTGCGTCCGGCACCCGGTTCGCCGTTGTTCAAAGAGTTGATCAACTGCTTCATCATTTCGCTGCTGGCCGGTTCGCTCGCGTTTAAGACGCCTTTGGTCATCGGGCGGCGGGATTCCACCTGCAACAAGTCGGCGAAGCGTTCGCTCTCGTTGCCGTGTACGATCAGTTGATCGCCTTCCACCTTGTGCGGAATGTTTTCCTTCCGCAGGACGTTCTCCGTCATCTTCGAGTACGGCAGCGTCACGAACGCGTTCAATTGCGAACGATAGTCGTAGCGGCCGCCCTCACTCTGTTGCGCCAGGACGACCCGGCTGGTTCCCACGTCGAGCCCGAAAGCCCCCTGCTGTACCTTGCCCATCTTATTCTCCTTCCGCGGATTTCCCGCTGTCGCCCAGCGGGGCGCTGAGTTTCTTGTATCGTTCCCGCAGCGCCGCCTTTTGGGCGGCCACGCTGCGGCCATTCTGTTTGGCCTGTTCGCGGATCTGATCTTCCGCCGCCAACAGGCCTTTCCACATCCGGGCTCCGGTGGACATCATAAACGCCGGGTCATACGCGAAGCCAAAAATCGATACGCTCGCCAAGGGCAACGCGTAGTTGTCCGGTAAGCCCAATTCCTCATACGGGAAATTTCCCGCCCAATCAGTGTGATAGCCGACAATCATGTTGTGTGGGTTCACCGACACCTGCGCATGCGTCGGGCAGTTGAAGGCACCGATCCCGTATTTGGCGCGTAGCATTTCGGTAAGCAAACGGCCCGCCACCATCTGGCCGCTGGTGATTTGCGGACTCTCGTCGCCCTTTACCGTTTGTGTTTCAAAAGCGACGCCCACAAAGCTATCGTTCAAATTCAAATACACCCATTGGTCGTCAGCCCATGTCGATTGCCCCGCATGGAAAGCAGTTTCACTCTCCTCCACCACGCGAAAAACTCGTCCGAACCGGTCGATCACGTAGTTGTAGGCTTTCTTCTCCCGAATAAAGCCGATTAGATTCTCCCCGTAATGCCGCAGCGTCCGGTTCTTCTCCGGGGTGAACTCCGCCATGTGGCTTTCCGTCGTGTGAAAGACGATGCCCGCCGGCTGGTTGCGGATGGTGAGCGAGATTTCGAGGTCCTGATTCCGCTTGTAAGCGTAATAGGCTCGCGGCCGGTTGGTGGTAGCGAATTTCTTTTCTACCCGCAGGCCGTTCGAATAGGTGTCGATGGCGCCGGTTGACTCCACCACCCAGATTTTGGCCGGCGCCGTGATCTTCGCCACGGGGGTGGGCCTTTCTAATTTGGCCAATTCGGAGGCCTGCGCCGGCGCCGCCACGGGGCTCGATTTGGCCGAACGCCAGGAAACGACGCCCAGGAAGCTCACGCCGATCGCGGCGCCGCTCACCAGCACTACCCAATAGGGCACCGGCACCGTGGGCCGGGCGCGCAGGTCTTTCAGGGTCACCTGATGGGTCTGCAGGAAGCGCAGCCGATCCACCGGCCCGCTAATGTTTGAGGCGCGCTTTTCCACCCACCAGCGCATGAGCGAAGTGGTGGCGAGCCAGCGAGTGAAGGCGAGCACAGTCATCTGCCATGGACTAGTTCGGCAGAGCGGACGCCAAACCTTAGGGCGTCTAAGGCCCGGATCTAAGGAGGCTCAGGAGATTTTCTTACGACTTAAGTAGATTTCGCGGGTGCTTGGGGCGCTTCCGGCCACCGGAACTCTGGCCGAGCCTTCCGAGTGGCGCAGTCCCGGAGGAAGAGGTTGATCAACGATTTTTCCAAAGCGACGAAGAACCGTTATGCCAAGTAATTGAAGAAAAAGATCACCATCCGGCTCGATAACGCTTCTTCAGATTGGAACGCGACTAGCGAGGATCCCAATCGAAATGTGTATGGCTCACAACATTAGATTAGCCATAACGGTCACCACAAAAAAGCCCCAGGCCCTTCGCCGAAGCGAAAAGCCCGGGGCTTCGATACGGTCAGCGCTACGCCAGCGAGAACTTCTCGTGGTGAATCGTCGCGTCGCTCACAACGGCTACCGGAATGCCCACAATTTCCTCGATCTCTTCAAGGTAACTGTTGCCGCTGCTCTTGAGCTCTTTGGCGACATCGGGGTGCACGCGCAGCTCGACGTCCTTGTTGTCGCGGAACGCCCGCGCCATCTTGCGCGCCTCGCCCACGATCTCAACGATCACCGTGTGCACGCTCTTGATATAGCCCGCGCCTTCGCAGTGCGGGCAGGGCATACATAGCGTCCGCTCGAGCGATTGCTTCACGCGCTTACGCGTAATCGCGACCAAGCCGAAGTCGTTAAACTGGAGGATCTTGTAAGGGGCCTTGTCGACGCGCATCGCATCTTCGAGCGCCTGCATCACCTTTTGGCGATTTTTGCGCTCGTCCATGTCGATAAAATCGATGACGATGATGCCGCCCAGGTCGCGCAGCCGGATCTGTCGCACGATCTCCTTCACCGCTTCGACGTTGGTCTTGGCAATGGTGTCTTCCAGGCGATTCGTCTTGCCGACGTATTTGCCGGTGTTGATGTCGATGGCGACCAAAGCTTCCGTCTGGTTGATGACGATAAAGCCGCCGGACTTCAGCCACACCTTCGGCTTCAAGGCTTTTTCGAGCTCCGCCGAGATGTTGAAGAAGTCGAAGATCGGCACCGGCCGGGTGAAGAGCTTCACGCGGTTCACCAGGTTCGGCTGCAAGCGCTGCACAAATCGCAGCACCTGCTCGTAGACCTCTTCGCTATCGATCCAGATGGCCTTGAAGTCTTCGGTGAGCTGATCGCGCAGGATTCGCTCGACGATTTCGACATCGTGGTAGAGCAACGCGGGCGCGGGTTTGGCGTCTGCCTTACGCTTGATCTCCACCCACAGACTGTGCAGATAGGCGATGTCTTGGGCGATGTCCTGTTCGGTGCGGCCTTCGCCGGCCGTGCGGCAGATGAAGCCACCGGGCATGCCTTCGGTATTGGCCACCAGGATCTGCTTTAAGCGATGGCGCTCGGCGTCGGACTCGATCTTGCGCGACACGCCCGTGTGGTTCACGGTGGGCATGTATACGCAATAACGGCCGGGCAGGGCAATGTGCGAAGTGATGCGCGCGCCCTTTTGGCCCAGGGGCTCTTTGGCGATCTGCACCAGGATTTCCTGGCCTTCTTTGAGCAGGTCGCTGATGGAGGGCAGGGGCGGCCGCTGCCGGTCGCCGCCTCGTTCCTGGCCACGATCCTGGCCGCCGGAGCGTTCCGCGCGCGGCTCACGGCTTTCGGCCGGACGTGCCTCGGCCGGAGGACGATCGGCTCCGCGGTCGCCACGATCTCGTCCGCGTCCACGGCCGCCGCGATCGCCGCGGCCACTGCGTTCCGGACGATCGCCCCGCGGGGGACGATTTTCGGCCGGAGCGTCCAGCCGCTCGACGACTGCGCCGGGCGCGCCTTCCATGCCGACACCCTCTACCGAGAGGCCTTCTACGGTGACGCCTTCTACCGTGACGTCTTTCCTGGCGGCCGGCTCAAAAGCCACCGCGGCGCCGTTTGCATCACCCACCGGGCCTTCGGCGTACGCCACTTGCAGGCGGGGCGCGTGCGGTTCTTCCGCTCCACTTACCGGAGAGGGCGCCACGGTGGGCACCACTTCTCCGACGACCACCGGACGATCGCCACGGCCGCGACGGCCGCGCCGGCGTCCCCGGCGTCCCGCACCCGCGGCGGGCGGGCGCTGCTGCAGAAAACGGCCCTGTTCTGGCGCCCGCACATGGGCCGAAAAGCCTGCCAGGGGCAACGGCGGCTCCAATCCTTCAGCCGCCGCTTCGCCCTCCCCAGGCTCGTCATCCTCATCTTCTTCTTCTTCGTCGTCGTCGTCTTCGTCCACCGGGCCCGCCTGGGGGCTGGCGTCCAAATCGGCTTCGTCCGGACGCAAAGCGAGCGGCGCCGTCACCGGTTCCACCAGTTCCGCATCGCGCTCCAACGCCGCCTCGGCCAACTCCTGGATCTCATCCAAGGCCGCCTCAGGATCCGAAAGGCCCGTGTCGATCACGACTATTTCCTCGGATTCGGGCTCGTCGTCGGGCTCGGGGCTGGCTTCAACCTCAACATACGTGGGCTCGGGAGTCTTCGTGGGCATCGAAGCATCGTCCAGAAAGCGCAGCGGAAGCTTCGCCATTGCCGTCTCATCGCGCGGCGCGGCCTTCAACTGGCTGTACTTTCGAAGCGACTCACCGGGCAACAAAATCACTTCGGAGGCCGGAGCTTGCGCCACTTCCAACTCACCGGGCTCCTCGCCCACGGCGGCCAAATCTTCTTCCGACGTTACCGGCGAGCCAAACTTCGAATCGGGAAATCCGCTCCGGCCACGGCCACGACGGCGGCGGCGGCGACGTTCCTCTTCGCTCTGCGCATCCTGGCTGGCGGCCAGGTTGGCCGCCTGGGTGGCGACAATCGGTGCGACCGAGAATGGCGGACCAGAGAAGGGAACCTCCGGCCGTTCATCCACCGCGCCCTCGGTCGCCGGCAGCGCAAAAGTAGGCGCCGCAGCCGCCGGACGGCCTTGATAGCGGCCATCGCGCCGCCCACGGTCGCGGCCCCCCCGGTCGCCCCGGTCAGATCGCTCCGGACGCTCAGACCGCTCTAGGCGCTCAGATCGCTCTGGGCGCTCCCCGCCCTCGCCCGCTGACACCGGTCGTGCCTTTTCCTCGGCAAACTCTTCATTCTCTTCAAAAAAATCGGACACGTACAAAAACGTGTCCCGTTCGAGCCCCAAGTTGACAAAAGCCGACTGCATTCCCGGTAGGACTCGCGTGACGCGGCCCTTGTGAATGCTGCCGGCTAAAGAATATTCCTGCGCTCTTTGGAAAAATACTTCGACGAGTTGATCGTCTTCAATTAACGCGACCCGGGTTTCATGCCGGTCCGCGGAAACCACCATCTCTTTGCCCATGGGCAATCCTCTTCTTCTCCCGGCGCAGCCAGAGGGGCTTAGCGTTGAAGCGAGGGCAGGACGACCGGTTCAAATCTTCTTACCGCGATGAGGAGTGGCTTTCGGCCCACTCAAAACTAACTTCATCGCGTCACACACCCACTGTTACACAATTGCAACAGCATGGGCCGCGTGGCAACGCCGGGAGGTGAAGCGAACAGATAGGCTCCGTTTACCTTCGACGCGCAAAATCGTGGCGAACCAAATCGCACTTGAGTCGCTCCGGCTAGGCGAATCCGTATCAGCCGGGCTCCATCCATTAGAGAACCGGCTTTCCACGAGGGCGAAACCGATTCCGATTAGCTAAACAATCTCTGGGACCGGACGTTCATCACGAGTCCCAACATGACAAAAACTGCCAAAGTGCTGGTCCCCCCGTAGCTCATCAGCGGCAAGGGGATTCCGACTACTGGCATGCGGTTGATCACCATCCCCACATTCACGAGGAGGTGAAAGAGCAACGTGGCGCTCACGCCGATGCAAATAATCGTACCGGCCCGATCAGGAGCCGTCTGCCCATTTTGTACAATCTGTACAAGTAGCAGATAGTACAATCCTAGCGCGATTATCACTCCAACGAAACCGTGTTCTTCGGCGAAGGTAGAAAAAATAAAGTCAGTGGGCGCAATGGGCAGAAATCTCAGCTGCGTTTGCGACCCCCGCGTGACGCCTTGCCCCCATACGCCACCGTTGCCCACCGCGATGCGCGATTGCAGCACCTGGTAGCCCTTCCCCTGGGGATCCCGGCCCGGATCCACGAAGGTCAAAATTCGGTCCTTCTGGTAGCCGTCGGCGTCAAAGAACCAAAAAACGCCGAGCAGCGCCAGTAGCACGCATCCCACCGCCACCACGTATTGCCAACGCATGCCCACCAGCAGCACGCCGGCCGCCAGCGCGGGCAGAAATGTCAGGGCCGTGCCCATGTCAGGCTGCTTCCGCACCAACAGGAACGGAATGAGCACCAGGCCGGACAACTTGAGCAGGTCCGGCAGTTCCAGCCTCCGGGTTCGCAACTCCACCAGATACCAGGCCACCATCAGGATCACCACGATCTTGACGAACTCCGACACCTGTACACTCTGCCCGCCCACCACCAGCCATCGCCTGGCTCCCAGAATCCGTTTGCCGAACATCAGCGTTACCACCAGCAGAAAGACGCTAATTCCGTACAAATACGGCACTTGTCCTAAGAGCGTATGGTAGTTGATGCGGCTGAAGATCAGCATCAACGCGATCCCCACCACGATGTTGATTATATGCTTCCACCACGACGATTCGAGCTTCGTCCCGTGCGTCGCCGAATAGATCTGCAAGCCGCCCATCAGCGCAATGATCAGCGCGGTCACCACCAGCGGCCAATCGAGGTCGCGTAAGGATCTGACCGCTGTCAACCCCGTCCGGCGGCCCACCGCGATAATCATTTGAGCGCCGCCGCAAATGGGGCCGAAACTGGGGGAGCCGTAACTGGGGCCGCCGAGGCGCGCGCTTTTTTATCGAAATAGGCCTTGATGATGTCGCGGGCGATGATCGAAGCCTTGTCGCCGTGTTCGCCGCCCTCAATCAGCGCCGCCACCACAATCTCCGGGCTCGACCGCGGGGCAAAGCCGGCAAACCAGGCGTTATCCTTCACGATGCCCGTCAAACCGCGCCGCTTCATCGTTTCGTTCGAAATCAACTGCGAGGTGCCAGTTTTACCGCACACTTCTATACCCGGCAGCCAGGCTTCGCTGGCCGTCCCGCCCTGGTTCACCACGGCGAACATGCCGCCCACTACCTGCTGGATGTGATCCAGATTCACCTTGGCGATGCGCGGCTTCTCCTTGCTGGGCTCGCCCACCACCATGTGCGGCGGATTCCACACGCCGCCCGACGCAATGCCGCCGATGGCGTGCGCGAGTTGCAAAGGCGTCGTGGTTAGGTAACCCTGGCCGATGGAGACGTTGATCATGTCGCCATGCAGCCAGCCTTGGCGCACCTTTTGCATTTTCCAGGGCCGGCTGGGCATGTCGCCGGTGGACTCACCCGGCAGGTCGATGCCGGTCTTGCGGCCCAGGCCGGCCATCTCGCCCCACTTCGACAGCTTGTCGATGCCCAGCATCAGGCCCACGTTATAGAAGAAGACATCGCAGGATTGGGCCAGCGCGTAGCGCAAGCCCACGCGGCCGTGGCCGGAGCGGGCGTGGCACTTGAAGTCGTGGTCGACGTAGAAGAAATGGCCCGGGCAATTGGCCGTGTAGTCCGGCGCGATGACGCCCTCTTCGAGCGCCGCCAAGGCCACCAGCGGCTTGATCGCCGAACCCGGCGCCAGGCGCGACTGCAGTGCCCGGTTGAACATCGGCGTTTCCGGATCGTCCAAAATCGCCTTCCAGTCGGCGTTCGAAATGCGCGTAGAAAACTTATTCGGATCGTACGCCGGGCGGCTCGCCATCGCCAGCACATCGCCGTTGCGCGGATCGAGCGCCACCACCGCGCCGCGCTTGCCTTGCAAGGTGAGCTCGGCCACGGCTTGCAAGTCCAGATCGATGGTCAATTTCAGCGGCTGGCCCGCCGAAGGATCCTGGTTTTTGAGCAACTGCAGCTCTTTGCCGCGGTTGTTGACTAACGACACGCGCTGGCCGTCCTTACCCATCAAGGTGTCGTTGTAATAGCGCTCAATGCCGTCCTTGCCGATGATATCGCCGGGCGAAAAGGCGGCGTACTCCGGCCGGTCAAGTTCTGCTTCGCTCGCCTCGGCGACGTAGCCCAGCACGTGCGACAGGAAGCTCTCCCTCGGATAGATCCGCCGCACGGAGTGAATCAGCTCAATCTCCGGGAACATGTCGGCGTGCCGGTTGCTCTCGACGAACGCCACATCGGCCGGTGTCAGATGCTCTTTGATAATCACCGGCACATAACGCGCCTGCTTGCGGAAACGTTTGAGCCGCTCTTCCAGCTCCTTCAGGTCGAGGTTCAGCCCTTGCGCGATCAGCGGCAGATTCTCTTCCTTAAAACGCTCGCGCGACAAGAGGCACGAGAAGCTGGACAGGTTGTCGACAATCACCCGGCCATCGCGATCCAAAATCCGTCCCCGCGCCGCCGGCAGCGGCAGACTGCGGATGGTGTTGTTGTGCGCCAGATCCTGGTAATAATCGCTGTCGATAACCTGGATGCTCCAATAACCGGACGCCAGGAAAAAGAACACGCCCACCATCAGGTAGTGAAAGAACGTAATCTGCGACTCGGCGAACTTCTTATCGTCGGCAAACAGGGGCCGCTCGGTAAGATGCTCGGGTTTCCGTGGGCTGGGGAAAATAGTCAACTGACACGCCTACTTCATCTTGAGTCTATCGAAAAGCGCGAACAAAGGCAGGCCGACGGCGCAATTGAGCACCGCCATCACTAAGTTATCCACCAATTCCACCGGAATCACCGCGCCCAGCAGCGCCCGCACCAGCAGCCAGTAGAAAAACTGGTGGAAGAGGAAGAAAAAGAAGCCGACAAAGAGTCGCACGGCCGGATTCTCGCCGTCCACGCGCAGGCTCATCGAGGCGGCAAAGTAGCCCACCAGGGTCTGGACGATACCCAGCACGCCTAGCGGTTGGCTCGACAGGGAGTCCTGCACCAGGCCGACCGAGGCCCCGAAGAGAATCCCCAGCACCGGCATCCGGCGCATCAAGGAGAAATACACCACCACCAAAAGTGGCAGGTTCAGCATCTCGAAAAACGTCGCAAAGCGCGGGACGTAGAGCTGAAACAGGATCGCCAGCAGCGGCGCCAGCACCAGCACGATCGGCTTGAAGCGAGAAATCCGGCTGCGGCGGCTTGAGTCATAGCGGTCGGCGAAATCCATGCGTGCAATGCTCATCTTACGGCTTCACCGGTGCCAGGGCAGGTTTCGCCCCGGAGATCACGGGTGGCGTGGCCGTGGCCGGAGCGGGCGCCGCCGGCAGCACGTTGTAATTCGGGATCCGTCCGCTGGTGCCCATCTGCCCGCCGTTCCACTGCTCGATCTGCTTGTAGCGCTCAAGTACCTTGTCGGCCTCGGTCTTCATCTTATCCGGCGCCACCTCGAACTTGTTGCCTGCGGCGTCGTCGCCTGTAGGCTCGGGCAGCAAAGTCACCTGATTCGTTACGGGAGTAGTCGCCGTGGGCAACGGTTGATGGCCGCCTTCAATCAACACCAGTACCTCTTCCAGGCCCTCGCGAAAACCCGACGGCACCACCACCACCTCTTTAAACTGGACGCCATCTTTGACGCTCGCCACTTTGCCGACGGCCAGGCCTTTGGGGAAAATCCGGTCCTCGCCCGAAGTGAACACCAACTCGCCTACCTCGAGTTGCTCCTCGTTCTGTACATAGTCGAGGATCATCTTCACGTGGCCTTGCCCCTTCACCACGCCGCGGGTCCGGTTTTTCTGCGAAATCACGGCGCCCGAAAACGTCGGGTCGTTGATCAGCATCACCTGCGCGGCCGTCGGATAGGAAGACACCACTTTGCCGACAATGCCGTCCGGCGTCAGTACGCTCATGCCGCGCATCACGCCGGTGGTGGAGCCGCGGTCGATATACACCACCTTCGAATTCGTGCCCGGCGCATTGTTGATAATCCTCGCCCCCAGGTACTTAAACTGCGACTCTTTCACAAACGAAGCCAGCGCCCGCACCCGGTCCGCCATCTGCACTTCGTTGCGCAGGTTTTGGTTTTCGAGCTTCAAACGGTCGAGGTCGCGTTTGATTTGTAAATTCTGCTGCTGGACGCCGGAGAGCACCACGTAATCGGAGAAGAAATGCGCCGTCTTGTAACGCACCTCCTCGATGAAACGGGCCAGCGGCGTCACCGCCGTCACGGCCCACACCCGCACACCGCGCGCTTCCTGGTTGGTTTTGATCTGCCACGCCAGCAATATCAGCTGCGCAAAGACCACCACCACCAGAAGGGAGAGGTGCCGGTAGCGATTGAAGAACGCTTCCATGGGTTCAAACGGGCCGGTAAAACTGCCCTATTGTCATTCTAGGCCCTGGCCACTGCTTAGATGTGATCAATTGCAATGCGGCGCAGCAGCTTAAAGTCGGTGAGCATGCGGCCCGTGCCCAACACCACCGACGCCAGGGGATCTTCGGCGATCGACACCGGCAGACCGGTCTCTTCCCGGATCCGGCGGTCCAGATTCTTCAGCATGCCGCCGCCACCGGTGAGCACGATGCCCTTGTCGCTGATGTCGGCCGAGAGTTCTGGCGGCGTCTTTTCAAGCGCCACGCGCACCGCGTTCATGATCGTCGACACGCACTCGGCCAAGGCCTCGCGGATCTCTTCGTCGTTGATTGACACCGTCCGCGGAATGCCCTCGATCAGGCTGCGGCCCTTGATTTCCATCGTCAGCGGCTTATCGAGCGGATAGGCTGACCCGATCTGGCACTTAATTTGTTCCGCCGTCCGTTCGCCGATCAGCAGGTTGTATTTGCGCTTCAAATACTGCGTGATCGCGTCGTCCATCTCGTTGCCAGCCACGCGCACGGAGCGCGAATAGACAATGCCCGATAGTGAAATCACGGCGACGTCCGTGGTGCCGCCGCCAATGTCGACCACCATGTTACCCGAAGGCTCGGTGATCGGCAGCCCGGCGCCGATCGCGGCCACCATCGCTTGTTCGACCAGGTGCACTTCGCTCGCCTTGGCGCGATAGGCCGAATCGATCACGGCCCGCTTTTCCACCTGCGTAATCTCGCTCGGCACGCCGATGACAATGCGCGGATGCACCAACATCTTCCGGCCATGGGCCTTTTGAATGAAATAGTTGAGCATTCGCTCAGTCACCTTGAAGTCGGCGATCACGCCGTCCTTCATCGGCCGGATGGCAACAATATTGCCGGGCGTGCGGCCCAGCATCTCCTTGGCTTCCTTGCCGACGGCTTCCACGTCGCCGGTGTTCTTGTTGATGGCCACAATCGATGGCTCATTGACGACAATCCCCTTGCCCGCCGCGTAGACGAGGGTATTGGCCGTGCCCAAATCAATGGCAAGGTCGGAAGAGAAGAAGCTAAACAGGGAGCGAAAGTTCATGAGAGTGCTGCGAAACCCAACGGCCCTTCGCAAGGCGATTCCCGCCGGTGAGGGTAATTGGGACGGCTTCAGATTACCACATTCCCTCTTTAGGGGGTAACGTTAGGTGGTTGAAATAACAAGTGGCTAGCGCTTAGAACCGTACTAAGCCCCAGGTAGTACTCGGTGGCGTTGGCGAGATCATAGCCCCGCAGAATCCTGGTCAGCCGCCCGGCCATGTCCTTCAAACGCGGGTCCCCAGCGGGTAACCGGTCCAGAAACTCCTTGCGCCCCGTCCACTGGCCATCGGTGAGCCCGGCTTCGACATCTACCAGCAATGCCAGCCGCTCCAGGCGCAGGCACGGGTCAGTAGGCGTCGTCGTGTCGGGGGGCTGTTGGCGCAATTTTTCGGCGGCCGCTTGGAGGTCTCGCACCCAGCCGGGCCGAAAGTCGAAGCCTCGCCGTGTTTGCTCGTCGCGGATCAGCAAATGCTGTACGATATCGCCCACATGGATCGCCTGGCAGCCCGCCTGCCCCGGCGGCAGCACCGGCGCGCGCAACCCCTGCGCGTGCAGCCAGGCGTGGCCGAATTCGTGGGACAACAGGATCTCCTCGCCGGCCCCCATGTCCTTCATCCGGTCCATGTTCAGCACGATGAACGAGACGGTGGGCAGTTGGATCGACACGGCGTGGGTCCGCACAAACTGCGCCCGGAAGTTCGCATCGCCAAAGTACTGGGCGAGTAACGGCCGCTGCGGTGTGTCGTCCGGCAGGACATAAGTGGGAGCCCCGTTTCGCACCTCGACGAAAACGCGCACCGGAATCAGGCTGGCGCCCCCACGCGATTCGATCTCCTGCTGCCAAACGCGCAGCCGCGGCGGCAAGTCCACGCGTGACGATTGTCCCCAGAGGGTCACCGCCCAAACGAAGATCAAGGCCCATCTCTTCACTCATTTCAGACTAACCGAATCTAGCGGCGTAAGGCTGGTGCCAGCGTCATGGGTTAATGGCCCGGCTTTTATACGAGTGCCCATAAGTCAAACAAAAGAAATCACTTCTACTTGATCGGGCACTTGATCGGGGGCATCCACGCGCATGCCGGGGTTTCCTTTTAACCCATTGATTAAAAATAACTTAGCCATAATTTTATTCTCCTGCCCAAATCTTCGCCGCCCCGTAAGCTACGGGCGGATGGAGATCGCAACTCCCTTGTTTCCTTCTGAATGGGAGTGGCCCACGGCCAGGGCGGACCAGATCGCACTAGTCACGCAGGCCCATGGTACTAGGGAATTGCCTGACTATCGAACCTTAAGGCTCTGCCCGATCTGTTCAATAACTTCCATGCAGACTACGCTTGATCTTTCTCGTCGCGCCGTATTGGGCCTGCCGCTGTTGCTGAGCGCCCAAACCCGAACCAAGGACGACTTCTTTGACGGCAACCAAATTCATGAACTCCGCTTGGAGCTCGACCCCGCCCATTGGCAAACCCTTCGCGACAACTTCCGCGAGAACACTTGGTATCGTGGGGGCCTTGAGTGGACGGGCACCAACACCGCCTGCTCCGTCCGTTCGCGCGGCAGAGGCAGCCGCAACGGCGCCAAGCCCAACCTCAAGCTCAGTTTCATTAACTTCGAAGGTGGTCATCGCTTCCTGGGGCTCGACACGGTGGTGCTCACCAACCTCTACCAGGACGCCACCATGCTGAAGAACTTCCTGGCCCAGCAGCTTTTCATCCGTGCCGGTCTGCCCGCTCCTCGCTTCTCCTTCGCCCGCCTCACCGTCAACGGCGAATACTGGGGCGTCTATGGCGTCGGCGAAGATGTGGACGACCGTTTCCTCCATCATCGCCTCGGCGAAAAGGGCGGCTTTCTGTATGAATACGCTTGGGTCGACCCCTACGGCTTTGAGGACCGCGGCGACGACCTCGCGCGTTACTTTCCGGCGCCCTTCGCGCCCAAGAATAGCCACAAAAAGCCCGACACCCAACCGCTGGTCGACTTCATCACTGGCATTTCCCGCGCCCCCTCGAACGAAGCCTTCCTGGCCCACGTCGACCAGCACATGAACGCCCAGCAGTACCTCACCATGCTCGCTGTCGAGTCCTACTACGACGAGCGCGACGGCCAAACCGGCACCTGGGGTCTCAATGGCTTCTATCTGTACCGCTTTGCCAAATCCACCCAGTTCTGGTTCATTCCGTGGGATAAGGATTGGAGCTTCTTCGACGCCCGCCGCTCGCCCTTTTACAACGTCGAAGGGAACACGCTGGCCAAGCGGCTGTTGGCGATCCCGAAATACAACTCCTTCTACCGCGAAGAGCTCCGCCGGGTCGCGGGTTTGGCCGGCGCTTCCGGCGGCTGGCTCGAAAACCAGATGCAAAGCCGCATCACCAACCTGCGCCCCTCCTATCGCGCCGACGCTCGCAAGCCCTATCCCAACGCGGTGCAGGACGATCAGTTGGAGTCCTTAACCAACTTTATCCGCCAACGCAGCGCGAACCTCATCGCCCAACTCTAGGCACTGGCTTCTCGGCCGGTAGTGCCCATCATGGCCGTACTTACCCTGACGCCGTACTAGAACTAGTCCCAACAAACTGAACCCTTTTCTCCGTTGAATCCCTTAGCGGTGGCAAGTATCCTTAATGCTTGCCCCACCTCTCCCGACGCGATTTCGTCACCGCGCTCGCGGCTCTGGCCGCTGCCCACCCGCTTGCGGCTGCCGCATCGGTTCGCCCCTACCTGCAAAGTCTTACTGAAACTGCCGCCACCGTCCTCTGGACCTCCCCCGACCCTAACGCCCGTCTCCTCTTCGGTCCCGACGCCGGCGCTGAGCAAACCGTCACCGCCCGCTCCGGCTGGCTGCCCTCCTCCCTCACCGGCTTGCCCCAAGGCTTCTGGCTCCACGCGGCCACCCTCACCGGCCTCACCCCCCGCACACTTTACCGCTACCGGCCCCTCGACGGCCAGCCGGCCAAGTTCCGCACCCCCGGCTCCGGCCGTTCCCGAATGGTCATCTTCGGCGACTCCCGTGCCGAAACCGACGCTCAGAAGCAACTCGCCGTCCGCATGACCGCTCGTCAGCCCGACCTCATCCTCCACACCGGCGACCTCGTCTACCCCGCCGGCGACGCCGACAGCTACCTTCGCAAATATTTCGGCCTTTACCAGGACCTCTTCGCCGCCGCACCCGCCTTCCCTTGTCCCGGCAACCACGATTATTACCATGCCGGCGGCCGGATGTTCGTCGAGTTCAACAAAGTGCCCCGCGAGTCCGTGCCCCCCGAGGGCCACGGCCGCTATTACAGCTTCGATTGGGACAATGCCCACTTCGTCGTCCTCGATAGCAATACGCCACTCGAAGAAGCCGCCGCCGGCCGCGGCCCCATGCTCGATTGGCTGGAGCGTGACCTCGCCGCCACCACCAAATACTGGCGCATCGCCATGTTCCACCACCCGCCCTACGCTGGCGGACCCAATCAAGCCGACCCCCTCTGCGATCTCGTCCGCCGGCACCTCGTCCCCATCCTTGAGCGCCACCACATCGACCTCGTCTTCAGCGGCCACGAGCATAATTACCAGCGCACCCATCCGGTGAACGGCATCGTCTACTTCACCACCGGTGGCGGCGGCGCCGAAATCTACGCGCCACTCCCGCGTCCCGAAGCCGCTATCCAGCAGGGGCGCCATCATTTTCTGGAGGCGCAACTCGAACCCACCGTCTTCACCATTCAGGCCATCGGCGTCGACGGTCGCGCCTTCGATAGCTTCACCCTGAAGCCCGCGCCTCGCCTGCTCGGCCCACTCACCAGCGCCGTTCCGGGCGTGGACCAAGTGGCCCCCGGCGGCCTAGTCACGCTGATGGGCCGCAGTCTCTCGCCGGTGGAAGTGCGTGGGAATTCACCGGGCTTGCGCGTCACGGTGAATGGTCAACCGGCGGCGGTCCTTTACGCGAACGCTAGCCAAATCAATTTCCGCCTGCCGCTTGACTTCACCGGTCCCGCGAAGGTGAAGGTGGAAAACGCCAACGGCTCCGTGGAATGCGATAGCGAAATTGCCCCCACGGCACCAGCCATCTTCGCCGTTTTCTCCGCGCGCGGTCCAGTTACTGTGGAAAACCCCGCCCATGCCGGTGACTTACTTAGTGTCTATTTCACCGGCAGAGGTCTTGGGAAAGAAGTAAGTGCCCGGATCGACGCCTGGGAGACGGCTGTCACTTGTAGCGCCGTCCCTTCTCAACCCGGAGTGGAACGCGCCGACTTTACCTTCACTAACGCCGGCAACTTCGTCCTAGTGATCGACGGCATCGTGAGTAACTCGGTTCCAATTCCAGCGGCCTAGTGTTGTGACCGTTTGAATTCTTTCTTCTGATGCCGCCTGCCATCCTAGCCCGTCGCGTGAGCGACGGGTCACATTTGTCAAAGAAACCTCAGCGTTTACTGCTTTCGCCGAGGGCCTGGGTGACCCATCGCTTACGCGCGTTGGGCTAGTCCGAATTGATTCGCAACAAGTACTAAATCAAGCGATCGGATTACTAGTGCCGGTGGCCGCTTGAATTCTACCCTTTAGCGCCACCGAACGCCTAAGCGAAACACAAGTCTCTTCAACCACATACGAACCCAGACCGTAATTTAGGGGACCTCATGGCCGCTGGTCTTTCACGCCGTGGGTCACCCATCTATCCTATCGGTTAGATCATATTGCAATTAACTGTGTCCGCGATAATAAAAAATCAAGCGGTGGCAGCACTAGTCACGATACTAGCAGGCGCTAGTGACTTCACCGCCCGCACGGCTCCCCTTGCAAGCGGAAACAGTAACATCTGTGGAGGTAGTTACGTTGTTCCGTGCGCGGGAGCCGGGCTAATGCCGGTTGGCGCTGCCCATCAGTAACCCCAGCCAAGAAGTGACTGAGGCCAGCAGCAGTCCGCCCAGAATCAGATACATCATCGGGCGTTGCGGGTGGAGCGCACTATTTCGTTGCGGGACGCGATTCGCATCCCGCAGGCGATTTTTGTCTGGCCCCCGCTTGATCCGCGGCACGCGACCCACTAGGGAGCGCGTAAACGTTGTGTGATCAGCAGAAGCCATAAACAGATCTTGCGGCCTCCGCCTCTCGCTGACGATGGGAAATTTGGCTGGTCCGTCCTAGGACTTTGGCCCTTCCGGTACCGGCGTTCGAAACACCCGTCGCAAAAACTTCCCGCTCGCCGTCTTCGGAATCTCCTCCACAAACTCCACCACCCGCGGATACTTATACGCCGCCAGCCGTTCTTTCGTGAAGGCGATTAATTCCTCCGCCGTCACCGGCTCGCGGACGGCGACGATGGCTTTCACCGTCTCCCCGCGGTAATCGTCCGGAATGCCGACGACGGCCACTTCCCGCACCGCCGGATGCTGATAGAGCACATCCTCCACTTCGCGTGGCCACACCTTGAAGCCGGAGGCGACGATCATGTCTTTCTTGCGGTCCACCACGTAGAACCAACCTTCGCCGTCCATCACGCCGATGTCGCCCGTCAAGAAGAAACCGTCGTGGAAGGCCGCCGCCGTGGCCGCCGGCTGATTCCAATAGCCGGCGAAGACCATCGGGCCCTGCACGGCGATTTCGCCCGGTTCACCCGGCGGCAGTGCGACACCGGGTTGGTCGGGGTCCACGATCCTGGCGATCGCATTGGGCACCGGCACGCCGATCGCCAGCGCGCCGGACGAAGGATCTACGGGACCGATCCGGCCGAGCGGCGTCATATGGCTCGGCGAATTCACCTCCGTCAGGCCGTACGTATTGTGGATGCGCACGCCATAGCGTGCCGCAAACTGCTCCACAATGGCCGGCGGCACGGGCGCACCTCCGGTACAGCATTTGGTCCAGGAACTCAGTTCGGCCGTGCCCGGCTCTTTGAGTAAGGCGATGTAGGCTGTAATGGCCGCCACCGAAATCGTGGCCCGGTGCAACTCTACCAGCCGCAGCGTCTCGGCCGCCTGAAAGCGGTGCGCCAGAATCAGCGGCGCGCCGGAAACGGCTGAAAGCGCAATCTGGGCCACCAGTCCCGTGATGTGGAATAAGGGCGCAATCCCCGCAATTACATCCCGTTCGGTCGCCGACAGCCACACCCGGAACATCTCGGCGTTGAAGGCGATGTTCCGATGCAGGCTGATCGACCCTTTGGGCGACCCTGTGGTGCCCGAAGTGTAAACCAAATACGCCGGGTCCTCGATCGACCCGGGCGCAAGCACAACGGGGTCGCCGTCCGGCAAGGCGCCCATCTGGCTCGAGAGCAGTACCTCGCGCACGGCGGTACCCTCCATCCCGGCGCGGCCCTGCTCGGCAAAAATTTCATCGCGGCAAACGTACACCTTCGCTCCGCAATCCTTCAGGTGAAAATGGATTTCCCGCTGCTTCAACAACGCGCTCAATGGGACCACAATGGCGCCGCGTATCCAGGCACCGTAGTGGGCGACCAGAAAGTCAGGATCGTTTTGGAGCGACAGCGCTACCCTGTCACCCGGTCCTACTCCCCAAGCCGCCAATTGCGTGGCGAACCGCAAAGCGTCCAAAGCCAACTGGCCAAAGGAGATGGGCGCTTCAAAATGAAAGACGGCGATCGACTCCGGTAGCCCCCGGGCCCGGTCCAGAAAGCTCTCGAGCAGCGTTTGGGTGGGCAGCGGAATCATTGCCGGGACGTCTGGCGTATAAAGCGCGAGCCAAGGGTGCATCGGGGCGAGCGTATCACACGACACTAAGGTATTTGCCCCATGATTCCTGATGTCCGAACGGTCGAAAGACTGAGTAACCCCGGTTGGGGTTGGCCTGCGGTGTCCTTGCACGCCCAGGCAATCGACGAAACGAATGAACGCGACGGCAAAGTCCTACATCGCCGCTGTCCTGTTGGCTGGTTACGGCCTGCTTTTCTACGCCTGTCTGTCTGGGTCCGGCATGCACTGGACGCGCTTGGCAGTCTGCCTGGTGATGGTGGTGGCCGCCTCGCCGCTCAAGGTGGCTTTACCCGGTGTTCCTGGCACACTTTCCATCAATTATATGGTCAGTTTGCTCGCCATGGGTTATCTTTCCTTTCCGGGCACCCTGCTGGTGGCCGCGGCCGGCAGCCTCACGCAGTGCGTCTGGCACACCAAGAATCGGCCCAAGGCGGTGCAGATCCTCTTCAGCGTCGCCGGCACTATTCTTTCGGCCGGCGCCGGCTATCAGATATTCCATCACGCCTCCGTGCTGGCGCTGAGTGAGAATGTCGCTTTGCATTACTTCGCGGCCAGCCTGGTCTATTTCTTCCTCAATACGGCCCTCATCTCGCTGGTGATGAGCCTTACCAGCCGCCACCCCATCTTTCGCCACTGGTATGAGAACTTTTTCTTCACCGCTCCGCAGTACCTGATCTGTGCCGCGCTGGCGTGGGCCTTCTCGATCGTTTACGAAAGCCTGGGTTGGGAAGTGGCCGTCCTGCTGTTGCCGACGGTTTACCTGGTGGAGCGTTGCTACCGGATTTATCTGGGCCGCTTGGGGGAGCAGCAGCAACACGTCAAGCGCATGGCCGAGCTCCACCTGCGCACCATCAAGGCCCTTGCCCTGGCGATCGACGCTAAGGACGAAACCACGCACGATCATCTGCGCCGCATGCAGGTCTATTCCACGGAGATCGCGCGCGAACTGGGCTTGAGCGATGACCTGATCCAGGCGCTGAATGCGGCCGCTCTCCTCCACGACATCGGCAAACTCGCCGTGCCCGAATACATTATCTCCAAGCCTGGCAAGTTGACGGCCGAGGAGTTCGAAAAGATGAAGGTGCATCCCGCGGTAGGGGCCGAGATTCTGGAAGCCGTCGAATTCCCTTATCCGGTCGTCCCCATCGTCCGCTCGCATCACGAGCGTTGGGACGGCTCGGGCTACCCGGACGGCTTGCGCGGCGAGGAGATTCCGATCGGGGCCCGCATTCTCGCCGTCGTCGACAGCCTCGACGCCCTGGCCTCCGATCGTCAGTACCGCGCCGGCGTGCCGCTCGAAGACGCGATCGCCATCATCGCCCAGGAAAGCGGCCGTAACTTCGACCCCCTCGTAGTGGAGATTGTCACCCGCCGTTTCGCTGACTTTGAACAAAAGACCAAGGCCACCACGCCCACCGTCTCGCCCACCGTCACCCGCGTCCGTACCTTCCGTGGCGCTACGCACGTCGAATCCGTCGCTCCGGACGTAGGGCCCAATACCGTTGACTTGGTCCAGATGAATTTCACGCTGTCGATCGCTGCCGCCCGCCAGGAGATCCAGACTCTGCTCGAAGTGACGCGCGACATCGGCACTTCGCTCAGCATCGACGATACCTTCTCGCTACTCGCCGGCCGCTTAAAAAACATCGTGCCTCACGACAGCCTCGCGATCTACATTCACGATGGCCAATTGCTGCGGCCGGAGTATGTCACCGGCACCGAAAGCAAGCTCTTTGGGGCGCTTGAGATTCCCGTGGGCCAGGGTTTGTCCGGCTGGGTCTTCGAGAATCAGAAGCCGGTGGTGAATGGCAGCCCGTCGGTGGAGCCCGGCTATCTGAACGACCCCAGCAAGTTCTCGACGCTGCGTTCGGCCCTCGCCGTGCCGCTCGAAGGAACCGAAGGCGCTATCGGTGCGCTCACCCTTTACTCGGCGCAGGCCGACGCCTTCACGCTGGACCATTTGCGGCTCCTGTTGGCCATTAGTTCAAAGTCCGGCACGGCCATTGAGAACGCCCTGCGTTACAAGCAGGCCCAACGCTCGGCGGCCACCGACGAACTCACCGGCCTGCCCAACGCCCGTAGCCTCTTCCTGCATCTTGATAACGAAGTGAAGGTTGCCGCCGCCGGCGACACCGTGCTCACCATCCTGGTCACTGACCTCGATGGCTTTAAGGCCGTCAACGACCATTTCGGCCATCTCGAAGGCAATCGCCTGCTGCAGTTCACCGCCCAGGGCCTTCGGCAACTTTGCCGCGGCGCCGACTATGTGGCCCGCATGGGCGGCGACGAGTTCGTGGTCATCTTGCGTGGAGCAACGCCGGAAGCCGTTGACCGGCGCATCGCCCAAATGCGCGAAATGGTGGAGGCCCAAGGTCTGGCGGTGACGGGCCGTAACTGCGTCAGCCTTAGCGTCGGCCAATCGATCTTCCCCACCGACGCGGCCTCCGCCGAACTCCTGCTCGATGTCGCCGACAAGCGGATGTTCGCCATCAAGCAGGAGCTCTACCGCAGCGGTAAAAAGAAGCGTGGCGAAATCTTCACCCCCGCCTCCTAGCCCTTAACCGCCTGAGCGCCCCGGTAACCATCCCCATTATCCTATCAATGATCCCTTCTATCCTGATAAGTCTATCAAAATAAATCACTTAACCCTATACGGGGGCATCCACGCGCATCCCTGGGTTTCCTTGCAAACCATTCAATATATTGAGCTTAACCTCAATACTGATTCGCCTCCCCCGAACCCGCGACAAAATCGCTAAGCATCCCCGCCCTGAAGGTCCGACCCGGGAGTTGAAACGGGGGTTGCAACGGGGTTAAAGCGAGTTTCCTATCGATGGGCCAGAACGCCGCATGGCGATATTTCCCTGGCCGCTTAGGGCTCTGATAAACTCGTCCTGCCGCCATGAACCGACGCCTGTTTCTCTCCCAAGCCGCCCTGCTCGCCGCCGGACGCCCCCCGCGCATTCTCCTCCGCAGTTCCTGGCAAAGCGTCAACATCGGCGATATCGGCCACACGCCGGGCGCGCTCTCCCTGCTCGAAAAGCACTTCCCGGAGGCCGAAGTCACGCTCTGGCCGGGAGAATTGGGCCATGGCACGCGCGAATTCCTCACCCGCGCCTATCCGCGCCTCACGATCGCCGAAGGCTCCGTCGACGCCCAAGGCCTGCCCACCACCGCCGCCCTTACCCAAGCCTGGGACTCCGCGGACCTCTACCTAAGCGGCTCCGGTTCCGGCTTCCCCGCCAGCCAGCACGCCATCGCTTTCCAGAAGAAAACAGGCAAGCCCGTCGGCGTCTTCGGCGTCAGTACCGACCCCATCTCTGGCCTCCTTGCCGGCCGCCAGCCCGAAGGTGGCACGCTCAAACAGCTCCGCGCCGCCGCCTTGAAACTGCCGCCCACTCACCTGGAGGCCGCCCTCAGAAACATCATCGACCGCTCCGCCTTCTTCTTCTGCCGCGACACCATCTCGCGCGACTATCTAAAAGCACAGGGCGTCCGCACGCCGCTGCTCGCCTTCGGCCCCGATGCCCAACTCGGTATGCCGCTCCGCGACGACAAAAAAGGCCTCGCCTATCTACAGGCCCACGGTCTCGAGCCCGGCAAGTTCATCTGCGTCATCCCGCGCCTGCGTTATACACCCTACTACCGCATTCGCAATACGCCCCGCACCCCCGACGATGAACGGAAGGATGCCATCAACCAACGCACCACCGAGGCCGACCACCGCAAGCTACGCGACCTGGTCATCGCATACGTGAAGCGCACCGGCCACAAAGTGATGGCTTGCGCGGAAATGACGTATCAGGTCGAAATGGCCAAGGAAGTACTCGTAGACCCGTTGCCCGCCGACGTGAAGGCCAATGTCGTCTGGCGCGACACCTACTGGCTGCCCGACGAAGCCGCCTCCATTTATGCCCAAGCCCAAGCCGTTGTCAGCGTCGAGTGCCACTCGCCCCTCATCGCCCTACGCAACGGCACGCCCGCTTTCTACGTCCGCCAACCCACCGACACCTGCAAGGGGCAAATGTATCGCGACTTCGGTGCGGGCGATTGGCTATTTGAAGTGGACGAAACCAGCGGCCCTGAACTGTGGTCGCGCCTGGAGCGCATCCACCGCGATCCGGCGCAGGCCAAGGCCAAAGTCCGCTCCATCATGAGGCATGTCGAAGCTGGCCAACAACGCATGGTCGCCGCCGTTCGCGCCGCCTGCTTAGCCTAACTACTTCTTGGCAAAGCTTTCCGGCACGGTGTAAACGTAGATCTTATGGTCCCGCTTCGAAGTTTCCATGTGCTCCACCGCCGTCGGCCGCCACCCGCGAATCTCGTAATCATGCGAGATAATCCGTGCCCCCGGGTGCAGACTCTTTTCCAGCTTCGGCCGCAACAAGTCATTCGAATCGCGCAGCAGGTACAAGGTAACGACGTCGGCCCCGGAGAGGTTCACGTCCATCAGATCGCCGTGGATCACGCTCGCCAGGTCCGAAAGGCCGAGCTTCTTCAAACTCTCCGTGGTCGACTTCGCCAGGCGCTCCGATAGTTCCACGCCCACCGCCTTCACGCGATGCTTTTGCGCGGCCACAATCAGGATGCGGCCGTCGCCGCAGCCCAGGTCATACACCGTCTCGCCGGCGCGCAGCTTAGCCAGTTCCAACATCCGCTCCACCACGGGAACCGGAGACCCGACGTACGGGGCCAAGCTCTGCCCTTTCACCGGCGCTATCTGCGCAAGCAAACTCGCCGTCAACGCCAGACCACTAATTAAGGAACGCAATAGCATAAAGAAAGGACCCCAGGACGCCTAATCGCTGATCACCTATCGGCAATTCAACCTCTATCCTTCATACGTGCCACTTTGAAGTCCGGTTACCGGAAGGGCCCAGCGTTAACAGGAAGTTACTGGCCAACCGTCGGGTTCGCTGCCCGTACAGTGCGCTGCTTGACGATCTGCGACACCATTTCCGACACAGAATACCACAGGTCCCGCGGACGGGTGATGGTGTACTCGATGCCGCGCAGGAACTTCACCGCGTGGCCGATCGAGTCGCGCCAAGGCGACGTCTGCGGCGTCAAGTTGTAATTCATATAGAAAACCGGCATGTTTACCGGCCCCACGCCGCGCAGTGCCTCCTGCGAAACGTTCTGTTCGAGCAGCGCCTTGGGGCCCGCAAAGATCACCGCGTCGGTATTCAGGCTGGCGAGTTCTGTCTTCAGCAAGCCTTCCAAGAACTCGGTCTCGCCATGCTTGTTAGCCAAGCGGGCCAAATCCACCGTGCCCAGCTTCAACGCGTCCAGCGCCTTGCCGATCGCCGGAAAATCGATTTTCTCCGAGTTCTCCGCCTTATAGAGCACCTTCTGGTCGTGCATGTTGAACGCCACCACCGAGAAGCGCGCAATGCGTGGGTCCCGCGAAATGGACCGCAGAATCGACACCAATGCTGAAGTATCAAACGGCTGCAAGGTAGCCGAACGCGAGTTTTGCGGGGCAAAATTCACCAGCACCTTCACCTGCAAGCCGGGCGCCGCTTGGCGTGCAACGGGCGGCTCGTCCCGAAATTGCTCAGGCTCAGTGATGGCGATCCGCGCCGGCGGAATCATCAAATTCATCTCACGATCTTTGGCCGGCAAAGCAGCTTCGGCTTCCCAGTAGTCTGAGCAGACCCGCTCCGCCCGATCCCGCATCAGCCACTCTACCTTGAATTTGCCCTCGCCCACGTCGAAAGAGCCTTCGAGGAAGGCGTCGCCCTTGGTCTCTTCTTCAATGCTCGGCACCCGCAGCTTCTGCACGAAGTACGTTGCCGAGTCAGAACTTTTGCCTGTCGCATCGAGCGGCGTCACCCGAAACAGAATGCTGAGCAGGTTTTCGCCACCCGCCAGCTCCCTCATCGGCACCGTTACTTCGTAGCGCGCATGAAAGCGCAAATCAAAGCCCAGGATCGGCTTCGGGTGCACGACGGCGCAGGGTAGGTCCGTCCGCGGATCGCCCGCCTCCAGCACCGCTTCGTCGGTCCCCACCAAACGAGCGTTCTTCCCCGTATGGTTTAAGAAGATCTGGGCGTCCGCCAAACTGGCGACCAGACACAAAAGAAAACGGCTATAGCGGCCGATTCGAACCTGACATCCGAGTGAGTTGCCCACAAGCCTCCGCGCACGCTGACTTCCGAAGTTATATACCTTCCCCACCTTGAATGCAACCGGCCTGGGCAACTTGGCTTGCGGTCTCCCGTTTTCCAAGGAGGGATTCCGTCATTATGCCGGATTCATCGGCATCCTCCAAGCAAAATATGAGTGGGCCCTCCTCGAATCAGGGGGTATGGCATCCTGGAGGTACCAGACCCGTGGCCACGCCCCCTATCATCGTCGTCGAGGACCTCGAAAAGACCTACCAGCCCGCCGCCGGCCCCGTCACCGTCTTCCGGAATTTGCAGCTCAGTGTCCAGCGCGGCGAACGCGTCGCCTTGATCGGTGCCTCCGGGGCCGGCAAAAGCACTCTTCTCCATCTGCTCGGCGGCCTCGACCGCCCCACCGCCGGCCGCGTCTCCCTTGACGGCGTCGACCTCGCCGCGCTCTCCGACCGCGCTCTCGCCGACTTCCGTAACCGCCGCATTGGCTTCGTTTGGCAAATCCAGTCCCTACTGCCCGAATTCACCGCCCTCGAAAACGTCATGATGCCCCTGCTCGTCCGCGGCCTATCCCGCACCCAGGCCCTTCAGCCCGCCCTGACCCGGCTCGACGAGGTAGGCCTTAGCCACCGCCAGACACATCTGTCGGGCGAACTCTCCGGCGGCGAGCAACAGCGCGTCGCCCTCGCCCGCGCCCTGGTCGGCGAGCCGATTTTTTTGCTCGCCGATGAGCCAACCGGCAATCTTGACTACAAAACGGCCGATAAGGTGGTGGAGTTAGTAGAGAATTTGCACGTCCGGCACGGACTCACCTCGGTTTTTGTTACACACAGCCGTACCTTTGCCGCACGATGTGATCGTATGCTGGAATTAGAGCAAGGGAAATTGATCGAAATACCGATGCCTCCCCCAAACGGCTAGGCCCGATTGGCGAGGTGGTACGAAGGTCTTCCCCCAAAAGGCGGATACCGTCATGCGATTGAAAGAGTAGAATAAGGCTAGATCCTATGTTCGAACGATACACAGAGAAGGCGCGCCGGGTGATATTCTTCGCCCGCTATGAGGCTAGCCAGTTCGGCAGCCCGTATATCGAGACGGAGCACTTGCTCCTGGGCCTGCTCCGTGAGGATAAGGCGCTCGCGAACCGGTTCCTCCGTTCGCATGCGGCGATCGAATCGATCCGCAAGCAAATTGAGGCCCACACCACCATCCGCGAAAAGGTCTCCACCTCGGTCGACCTGCCGCTCAGCCACGAGTGCAAACGCGTGCTCGCCTACGCCGCCGAAGAGGCCGAACGGCTCAACCACAAGCACATCGGCACCGAACATTTGCTACTCGGTCTGCTGCGCGAAGAGAAATGCTTCGCTGCCGAAATCCTGCACGAACGCGGACTGCGTCTGTCCCAAGTGCGCGAGGAGATCGCCCGTGCCAGCTCCGAGAAGTCGTCCTCCAGCCGCTCCAAGGAGAGCAGCCTCCTCGCCGAGTTCAGCCGCGACCTCACCCAAGCCGCCATCGACGGCCATTGTGACCCGCTCATCGGCCGCGACTTCGAGCTCGAACGCGTCATCCAGATCCTCTGCCGCCGCACCAAGAACAACCCGGTGCTGATTGGCGAACCCGGCGTCGGCAAGACGGCCATCGTCGAAGGTTTGGCCCAAAAGATCGCCGACGGCGACGTCCCGAGTTTCCTTGCCGACAAGCGCATCCTCGCTTTGGATCTCTCCCTCATCGTGGCCGGCACCAAGTACCGCGGCCAATTCGAAGAGCGTCTCAAAACCATCATGAAAGAGCTGATGGAGAACCAGAACGCCGTCATCTTCATCGATGAGCTGCACACGCTGGTCGGCGCTGGCTCTGCCGAAGGCTCGCTCGACGCGGCCAATATCTTGAAGCCCGCCCTCTCGCGCGGCGAGATCCAATGCATCGGTGCCACCACGCCGGCCGAATACCGTAAGTCCATCGAGAAGGACCGTTCGCTCGAACGCCGCTTCCAGGCCGTCAAAGTCCCGCCCCCCAACGAAGCCGACGCGGTCAAGATCATGTACGGCATCAAGGAACGCTACGAGAAGTTCCACGCCGTCGCCTACACCAACGAGGCCATTGAGAGCTCGGTCTATAGCTCGAACCGCTTCATCCCCGATCGCTTCCTGCCCGACAAGGCTATCGATCTGATCGACGAAGCCGGCGCGCGCGTCAAGCTGAAGCAGACCACCCTGCCGCCGGACGTCGCCGAAGTGCAGAAGCGCATCAAGTTCATCGTGCATCGCATGGAAAACGCGATCGCCAACCACGAGTTCGAGAAGGCCCGCTTCTACTCGGACGAAGAACGCAAGGAACGCGATAACCTGCGCCAGTTGCGCGAAAAGTACAACCTCGACGACACCGCTACCGGCGTCGTCACCAAGGACGACATCGAGGACGTGGTCGCTCGCTGGACCGGCGTGCCCATGACGTCGATCAAGGAGGAGGAGATCTCGAAGCTCCTACGCGTCGAGGAAGAGCTCCACAAGCGCGTCATCAGCCAGGAGAAAGCCATTTCGGCCCTGGCCCGCGCCATCCGCCGTTCGCGCGCCGGCTTGAAGTCGCCCAAGCGCCCCTCCGGCTCCTTCCTGTTCCTGGGCCCCACCGGCGTCGGCAAAACCGAAGTCGCCCGCGCGCTCGCCGAATTCCTCTTCGGCAGCGAAAAGAATCTCATCCGCTTCGACATGTCGGAGTTCATGGAGAAGCATTCGGTCTCCAAGCTAATCGGTTCGCCTCCCGGCTATGTCGGCTACGAGGAAGGCGGCCAACTCACCGAACGCGTCAAGCGCAACCCTTATTCCATCATCCTGCTCGACGAAATCGAGAAGGCGCACCCCGATGTCTACAACATCCTGCTCCAAGTCTTCGAAGACGGCCAGTTGACCGACGGCCTCGGCAACACGGTCGACTTCAAGAACTCGATGATCATCATGACCTCGAACCTCGGCGCCCGCTTTTTAGATAAGAAGAAGGGCATCGGCTTCGACGCCCCTTCCCCCAACGGCATCGCCGCCAAGGTGGAAGACCAAGTGATGGGCGAAGTGAAACGCGCCTTCAACCCGGAGTTCCTAAATCGCCTCGACGAAGTCATCCTCTTCACTTCGCTCGTCGACGAAGACCTCATCAAAATCATCGGCCTGCAAGTTGAGCACATCAACCAAAACCTGGCCATCAAGCAGATCAAGATCCGCTTGAACGAAGACGCCGCCAAGTACATTTTGGAGAAAACCGCCAGTGACCGCTCCTACGGCGCCCGTCCCCTGCGCCGCGCTCTCCAGAAGTACATCGAAGATCCGCTTTCTGACATGGTCATCCAGGGCACCCTGCCCCGGCCCAGCAACCTCGAAGTCTACCTCGGCGACGCCGGCATCTACTGCCGTCAACTCGACCCCATCGAGCCCGCCGAAGGTCAGGAAGTCGCCGTCGGAGCCGCCAATGCGGGATCCGGCACTGCGGTAGCCACCGAAGGCATGCCGCTCTACATGTTCAGCTAAGCTAGCACGCAGTCAACACCCGGGCCGGCCCGCCGCAAGGCGAAGCCGGCCCGCGGTGCGTTTGCGGGAGTGGCATCAGGCAGCCAGTGATTGCCGTGCGGGATCGAATGCATCCATCTTTAACAATCCCACCAAATCTGTAAGCAGTGTGTCCTGAGCAAGCTTCAACCGGCATTCGAAAACACTTATGCACTCTCGAAGGGTGGGGGGAGTTTTCCAATTCCCATCTGCCAAAAGATCGAGCACGGTCGGGAACAGGGCTTTGTTCCTGGCGACGAAATTTCTAATGTAATTCTGAAGCTCAAATCTTTTCGCATATCGACTCAGCACCACCCACTCTTCACTACCATGGCGAGGCCGAAGAATTGCCGCCGAAACACGCCGGATAGAATAAACAGCTCCAAATTTTGTCCAGACAGAAAGGCCCCTAATAGGGATTGACTGGGTGGCTATACAAAATCTGCTTATTTCCCCATCGAGAGAAACGAACGGTTCGTATCCTTCTGGAAATGCCGGCGAAATTTGCGTCGCGGATTGTACCCGTAATTTAACTTGCATGACGTCACCTTCCTCCGTAACCACGAAGTATTCAGGACCTCGAATTTCTCCTCCAGGCAAATATGGGATATTTTCTTTCGGGACGAAATGTTCTCTGTAAAATTTAAATATCATGTTCTTCCTTTTAATTATTTCTAGATTGAACCGCGACAGCAGGCGGTTCCGTTGAGCCCGCCAGATAAATTGTAATCTCCGCCGTTCTATTGATAACTATATATCATTAAGATTTGCAGTGTCAAGAACTCTTTGAATAAAAGCTACGGAGAGGGAGACCAAACGCCTACCCGTGCCACCATCGGGATGGCCTTGACGCAATGTGCCAAAGAAGCCATCGTGAGACATGGCCACTCACCGCACTCCGGTCAACATCTCGATCACCTCCGAGCTCGACGCATTCCTGCAAGCCAAAGTAGAGTCTGGCCGATACCAGACGACGAGTGAAGTGGTCCGGGAAGCGTTGCGGCTACTGGAACGTCAAGAGCGGGAACGCGACGAAGCCTTCAACCAACTGAAGGCCAAGCTGCACCAAGGAGCCGCCCAAGCCGAGCGGGGCGAATTGCTGGGCGGCGACGAGGTCTTCGAGGAACTGCGCCAGATGCTCGAAGAGCGTCGCCAAGCAAAGGCCGTAGTCCGTAAGTAACGGCCAGACTAATGAAAATCCGTGAGCTCATCAAGACGATCGAATTGGACGGCTGGGAATATGTCAAAACCAGAGGAAGCCACCGCTAATACAAACACCTCACGAAGCGTGGCCGTGTCACCATTCCGGGTCACCCGGGGGATGACGTGCATCCCGGCACGCTGAAGAGTATCCTCAAACAAGCAGGACTAAACCACCATGAATAAATACGCCGTTGTCATCGAACGAGGCGAGAACAACCTCTCCGCCTACGTCCCCGACTTATCGGGCTGCATCACCACGGGGAAAACCTTAGAGGAGATCGAGTGCAACATTCGCGAAGCCATCGAACTCCACCTAGAGGGCCTACTCGAAGACGGCGAGAGCATCCCCGTGCCAACCACTGCTGTTTCTTACATCGAACTTCGGGTCGCATAGTCCGGACCACTGCCGAAAATATCGAATCGCAATGTGCGATACTGAATTCGTGACGGTGATCAGTCATCGCAACCTCATGAACGCCGCGCAGCGCCATCCGAATTCGGTCGCCAGCGTCGAGCGCTGGTACCAGGTGGTCGCTGCCGCCGATTGCCGCCACTTTGTGAAACTTCGGGCGGTCTTTCCCAGCGCTGACCAAATCGGCACTGCACTTGTCTTCATCATCAATGGGAATCAGTTTCGCCTTATCTGCTGTGTGGATTTTGAGCGCCAATGGCTCTTCTTCCGCGCTCTGCTCACCCACGCCGAATACAACCGAATCGAAGTGAGGACTCTATGCCCGTAGCCAACCGCATTGACGAAAAAAAGTATGGCCGCCTTCTAGCCAAGCACCTTCCTCAAGTTATCGAAACCGACGAAGAACAGGACCGTCTCGCCGAAACCCTCCTCCACCTCACCATCCCCCCACGTGACATCTCCCCCGAAGAGCGCAAACTCATCGACCTCCTCGGCCGCCTCGTCGAAGACTACGAGCACCGCAGCCGTGCCGGCAAAGTGAAGCACTTCACCCCGCTCGAAACCCTCCAGATACTAGTGGAAGATCAGGGCCTCAAGCAAGCGGACCTCGTCGATATCTTCGGTACCCAGTCCGTGGTGTCGGAGGTCCTGAATGGCCGCCGCCGCATCAACCACACCCAAGCCCGCCGGCTCGCCACTCGCTTCCACCTCTCGATTGAAGTTTTTCTTCCCTAAACCGGCGCATACCTCTCGATGTACGCCTTCAGACCTTCCACACTCGGCTTCATCGTGATCACCCGCTGCGGCAGATCCTCAATCCCCGCCAAATCCGTGGGACCCTCGGGCTCCACCCCCAACGCCTCTCGAATCGAATCCGCAAACTTAATCGGCAGCGCCGTCTCCAAGCAAATCAAAGGCAGCCCCGCCCGACGCTCCTCAATCCCCACCTTCAACCCATCCGCCGTATGCGTATCCACCATCACGCCATAGTCCGCATACACCTGCCGGATCGTCCGCATGCGGTCTTCATGCGTGCTCCGCCCCGAGCTAAATCCGAACCGAGCCAAATCATAAGCGCTCAAATCAATCGCTCGCCCGGCCTCCACCTCTTTCCAGAAAGCCGACACCCGCGCTCCATCCCGCCCCACTAGGTCAAACACAAAGCGCTCAAAGTTCGAGGCCTTCGAAATATCCATCGACGGACTGCTCGTCGGATAAGTCTGCGCCGTCCCCCGCGGCCGATAAACACCTGTCCGGAAGAACTCATCCAGCACATCGTTCTCATTCGTCGCCAGAATCAACTGCCCAATCGGCAACCCCATCATCCGCGCAATGTGCCCCGCGCAGATATTGCCGAAATTCCCCGAAGGTACCGAAAAGGCCACCTGCTCATCGTTCGAAGAAGTAGCCGCAAAGTAACCCTTAAAGTAATAAACCACCTGCGCCGAAACCCGTGCCCAGTTAATTGAATTCACTGTCCCAATGGCATACTTCGCCTTAAAAGCATGGTCATTCGAGACGGCCTTCACCAAGTCCTGGCAATCGTCAAACATGCCGCTCACGGCGATATTGAAGATATTCTCGTCCATCAGCGAATACATCTGCGCCCGCTGAAAAGAACTCATTAGCCCATGCGGCGACAGCATAAAGACCCGAATCCCGCGCTTACCCCGCATCGCATATTCCGCCGCCGACCCCGTATCCCCCGAAGTCGCCCCCAGAATATTCATCTGCGCCCCATGGCGAGCCAGCGCATACTCGAATAAGTTCCCGAGTAACTGCATGGCGATATCTTTAAACGCCAAGGTCGGCCCGTTCGATAATTCGAGTAAGTGCAGCCCCGGTGCCAAGGTCCGCAACGGCGTAATCTCCGAAGCCCGGCTATCCGGCCGCGTATAACGATACACGTCCGCCCGGTAAGTCTTCCGCACCAAAGCCTCAAGATCACCCAACGGAATATCGGTCGCCAGTTTCGAAAGAATCGCCAACGCCAAAGACGGATAGTCGAGGCGCCGCCAAGTGTCAAGCTCTACCCTGCTCACCTGCGGATACTCCTCCGGCAGGTACAATCCCCCATCCGGCGCCAAGCCCGCCAACAGGATTTCAGTAAACGTTTTCGCGGGCGCGCCGCCGCGGGTGGAGATATATTTCATGCCAAGAGCGCCCCCCAATTATAGCGGGCCATCCCGAACGGCCATCGGAGGGGTGACGGCCACCTCAGTAATCCGCGCACCGATCTTCGCTCCCTTACTCCACGCGATCGCCTCGTCCAACCCCTCCAGAATGCGCTCGCCGACGCGGGGCTTCGGGTTCTCTGATTTCTTCATTGAGCCGTACATTCCCATTTCTATATCTTACGATGGGACCTGCTCCCCCCAATCTCTGATATCCTCGCCTTCGTGACCCTCGACCACCACACCACCCGCCGCATCTTCATGGGCGCCGGCGCCGCGGCCTCCGCCATGCGGGTCCAAGGCGCCAACGAACGCGTCAACGTTGCCATCGTCGGCCTCGGCGGACGCGGCAGTAATCACCTCAGCATCTACTCAAAGCTGCCCGAAGCCAAGGTCGTCGCCCTTTGCGACGTCAACCAGGCCGCGCGCGAAAAATCCCAAGCCACCCTTCTCAAGAACACTGGCGAAAAGGCCAAAGAGTTCGAGGACATGCGCCAAGTCTTCGCTGACCCCACCGTCGACGCCGTCTCCATCGCCGTCCCCAACCACTGGCACGCCCTCGCCGCCATCTGGGCCATGAAGGCTGGCAAGGACGTGTACGGCGAAAAGCCCGCCTGTTACAACATCTACGAAGGCCAGAAGATGGTGCAAGTGGCCGCCGACACCAAGCGCATGCTGCAAATCGGCTCCCAGCACCGCAGCAATCCCTTCAAGATGCGCGCCATCGCCGCCATCCAATCTGGCTTAATCGGCAAGGTCTACCAATCGAAAGGTCTCTGCTACAAGCGCCGCCAGTCCATCGGCCACAAGCCCGACATTGCCACCCCTCCCGGCATCAATTCTGTCTCTTATACACATCTCCGAGCCCACGAGACTAA
>ENA-ORBV01001212-ORBV01001212.1-microbial-mat-metagenome-genome-assembly--contig:-NODE-1212-length-57945-cov-16.003266_pt1 | contig 57945 bp, 57 predicted proteins | sample MGYA00237777_ERZ505514 | MGnify/ENA primary metagenome ERZ505514 (study PRJEB26160, sample SAMN06269048) | microbial mat metagenome | isolation source: Oligotrophic lake microbial mat | place...
GGAGTATTTCAAGGTTTGGCAACGCGGAGCTCTGCGGAAAAGATCCGCTTTCGACGCGGAGGGACTTTCACCACGGGTTAGTGTCCCGTAACAAAAATACGGCACATAATAGAACGCCGATGCATCCTGGATCGCTGCGTTGCTCGTCGTTGCATATGTTCAATATGCGTCCTCCTCGGCGCCTTGCGCTGCGGGCGCCTCGGCGCTCTCTTATGCACCGTATTTCTGTTACGGGACACTAGCGCGACTCAAGAGCTGATCAGGGTGCTTGCGGGGGCCGGGCCGCGGGCGAGGCGAGGCAAACCGCGATCACCCCGATGGCGCGAAGCGCACTCTCGATCTGCCTCTCGTTGAGCAGGCCAAGCGCGTGATGGACCGCGGATTCGAGGGTCGGCTCGGGGCGCGACAAAAGGCCCAGGCCCAGAGGAGTCACTCGCAGCATGGCGCGGCGGCGATCCGGACCGTCCGAGCCGCGGGCGATAAGGCCGCGGCCGGCCAGGCGCTTCACGATGCCGCTGACCGTGCTCGGATGAAGGTGGAGCAGACGCGCCAGGCGCCCCGCGGGCAGGCCCGGGAAGCGACTGATGAGACGCAGCGCGAGCCTCTGCGGCCCGGTGACGCCGAGTTCCTTGGCCATCTTCTTGGACCGTTTCTGCAGGGCATGATCGAGCGCCCACAACTCCCGCAGGAAGTCGAGGGTGGGCCCAAGCTCCACCGGAGGATCATGCGGTCTCATCGCGCCACCTCGCCCGGGATCAAGGCCCCCATCCCGGTGAACCTCTCGCGCAGGCCGATCAGGGTACGCAGCAGGGTATCGATCTCCGCCTGCGACCTGATGAAGAAGTCCGCGCGGGAGGCGAGCTTCCGACCCACCCGGATCGTGAGCAGCCGTCCGGGTTGATCCAGGGCGAAGACATCCTCGTCGGTCACATCGTCGCCCACGTAGATCGCGGTGTCGCAGCGGAGCCGGGCGCGCTCGCGTTCCAGGGCGATGCCCTTGTGGGGCGCGTCCGCGGGGACGAGATTGACCACCTCGATTCCCCCTATGACGCGGATGTCCTCGAGATTCCGGGCCACCCTGTCGATAACGGATCGGACACGCTTCTTGGCTCGCGACCTTCGGTAGTGAACGGCCAGGGAGTACGTCTTGTCCTCGATCTCGACGCCCGGCTGATCCTGAAGCGCCTGCTCGAAAAGGGGCCGCCACTCGCGGACCCGGCGGTGGATGTGCTTGGTGGCGCGCCAGGGCTCGACGCCGTGATTGCCCACGACCCCTCGGAGGTCAATGCCGCGCACGCGCTTGCGGACATCGGACAGCGCGCGACCCGAGATGACCACGCACGGATAGAGGGCGGCCACGCGCGAGAGAAGGCCCCGGGTCAAGGGCCGCATGTCCGCATGGTCGGGTATGTCCACGATCGGAGCCAGGGTTCCGTCGAAGTCGAAGGCCAGGAGCGTTTGCGACCACGCGAATGGTTCGATCACGCCTCGGTGCCTGACCGCCAGTATGTCCTTCACACCTCACCCTCCGGGAAACGCGCGGCGAACCGCTCGGTGAGTCTGCCGGTCAGCCGGTCGCGGCGACGGAGACGGGCCGCGTCGCGCAACATCCGCCCCGCCCAGCGATAGATGTTGAACTCGGCCACGAACGCGCGCATGGAGCGCAGCCGCGCCTTCTGCTCCTCGACGGGCATGGTCAAGGCCGCGGCCAGCGCTCCCGCCGATTCGTCCATGTCGTAGGGATTCACAATCAGCGCTTCGGTCAGCTCCCGCGCGGCGCCCGTGAACTGGCTCAAGACCAGGACCCCGCGTTCGTCGTCGCGGGCGGCGATGAACTCCTTGGCCACGAGGTTCATTCCGTCGTCCAGGCTGCTGACGTAGCAGACATCGGCGGCGCGGAGGTACCGGAAAACCGCCGGAGGCTCGTGATGCGCTCGCTTGAGAATGATGGGCCGATACGATGCCGTCGCGAACCGTTCGTTGATCCGGTTCGCGATGGCCTCGACGCTCTCATTGAGATCACGGTAGCGGCCGATCGCGGTGCGGCTCGGCGCCGCGAGCTGCACGAACACGAATTGGCCGATGAACTCGGGCCGCAGCTCGAGCAGGCGCTCGACCGCGAGCAGCCTCTCTTCGATGCCCTTGGTGTAGTCGAGGCGGTCGACCCCGACGCCTAGAAGCGTGGCCTCGGGCAGACCCAGCTCCTCGAGAACGCTGCGCCGGCATTCGGGTGCGGCGGGCAGATCTTTGAGCCAGCGCACCGGCCATTCGAGTGAGATCGGATAGGGGCGGATGAGCGTCGGACGGCCCTGCTGGACCACGGCCTGCCGCTCTCGATCGATCCGCGACTCGAGATAGCGATCGACCGAGTCCATGAAATTGTTGCAGTGGGCCTGAGTGTGGAAGCCGAGCATGCTGGCCCCGAGCATGCCGTCGAGGATCTCTTCGCGCCACGGGCAGATGCCGAACCGTTCAGCGTTCGGCCAGGGGATGTGCCAGAAGCCGATGACGGTGGCGCGCGGCAGCTTCTGACGAATCATCCGCGGGGCGAGGGCGAGGTGATAGTCCTGGATCAGGACGATCGGATCCTCGATCTCCGCCTCCGCGACCACCGCATCGGCGAACTTCTGGTTGACCTCGCAGTAGTGTTTCCAGTCGGAGGTACGGAACAAAGGCCGGGTGTGCGCCACGTGACAGAGGGGCCACAGGCCCTCGTTCGAGAAACCGTAGTAGTAGCCCTTCTCTTCTTCTTCGGTGAGCCACACCCTTCGGATCGCGTAGATCTTCTCCCCCGGCGGAACCATCACCCGGTCGTGGGAGTCGACCACGGCGCGATCCGCGGGGCCGCTGCCGTGGGCGATCCAGACCCCCGAGCAGGCCCGCATGACCGGCTCGAGGGCGGTGACGAGGCCGCTCGCCGGATGCTGCACCACGATGCTCCCGTCTGTCGCGTAGTCGTGGATGTAGGGTTCGCGGTTCGAGACGACCACGATCTTCTCTCCGTGCAGGTTTCGTCGAAGCGTCTGCTTGAGCCGTTCGGCCGTCCACGCCCCGGTCTCGCCGTCGGCTTCGCGCTCCGTCATGATGTCGTCGACCAGTTCGCGGACATCGCGCAGGAGCGGCCGGAATTCGTGGCTCTCCTCGCCGCCCTTGAGCATGCGCCGGAGTTGCCGTGTCCAGCCCCGCCACGACAGCCGCACCGCGACGATGGTGATAAGGGCGGCGCACAGGGAGAGAAGGAAGAACGCGACGAGCAGAAGGTTGCGGCTCTGGTTCTCGCGCCGCACCGCGAAGGCCATGTCGTGGACCAGGATGACGAAGCCGGGAGCGCCCGCTTCGTCGGTGACGGCCAGCCCGCTCAGGTGAACCTGGCCTCCGGGAAGAGTCGCGGACTCGGTCCATTCGAACGGCGAAGCGCCGGCGAGAGATCCGGCGGGGAAGACGAGGGGGGCCACGCCGGCGCAGGAAAAATCTTTGGGCGTGGTCCCCGCGGAGGCGACCAGGCTGCCATCGGGGGTGCAGGCGGTGACCCCGAGAATGCGCTCGTCCCGGACCAGGTTCAAGAGCACGGTGCGCAGGTCGGAGGGCTTGCCGGAACGAAACCCCGCGGAGAGCGAGGCCGCGGCGCCATTCGCGGCCAGGCGCGACCGCAGCATGAGATCGCGCTCGACCCACCCCCTGGTGGTCTCCTGCACCACGTGAAGGGCGCCCCAGGTCAGGAGCCCGAGACCCGCGACCAGGATGATGAGGAACTTGACGGGCTGCCGCATGTCCGGAGCCTATTCGAGATTTAAGTTGGACACCAAACTATTTCTGGTTATCCTTCGGGGCATGCGACTCGAAGGGCTCGGCCTCATCGGTAACTGTCAGTTCTCGGCCCTGGTCGGCCGCGACGGCGCCGTGGTCTGGGCCTGCCTTCCCCGCTTCGATTCGGAGCCGGTGTTCTCCTCGCTCCTCGACGCCGAGTCGGGGGGCCGGTTCACGGTCGCGCCGGATAGCGGGGAACCGGGCCAACAGCGCTACCTCGAGAACACCAACGTGCTTGAGACCCGCTTCGAGACGAAGGCGGGCTCGTTCCGCGTGCTCGATTTCGCTCCTCGCTTCACCCAGTTCGACCGCATCTTCCGCCCGACCCAGATCTTCCGGATCGTCGAGCCGCTCGGCGGCACGCCGCGCGTTCGCGTCTCCTGCGAACCGCGCCTCGGCTGGGCGAAGACGGCGCCGGTTCAAGTCGCGGGCTCGAACCACATCCGCTACGAAGGCTTCGCCTCGCACCTGCGCCTCACCAGCGATGTGCCGGTCTCGTATCTGGGCGGACAGCCCTTCGCCCTTACCGGCAGGAAACACCTCGTGTTGTCGTGGGGCGCCCCGGTCGAAGAAGCGCTCGCCCCCCTGGCCAGCCGCTTCCTGGGCGAGACCATTCGCTACTGGCAGTCCTGGGTGAAACGCTGCAACGTTCCGCCCGAGTTCCAGGCAGAGGTCATCCGCTCGGCCCTGGTCCTGAAACTTCATTGCTTCGAAGACACCGGGGCGATCATCGCCGCCATGACCACGTCGCTACCCGAGGCTAAAGGCTCGGGTCGGACGTGGGATTACCGCTATTGCTGGTTGCGCGACGCCTACTACAGCCTGGGCGCGTTCCGGCTGCTCGGTCAGTTCGAGGAGCGCGAGCACTTCGTGAACTACCTCTTCGATGTCGCGGGCGGCGCGCCGGACCTGAAGCTCGCTCCGCTGTACCGGATCGATGGCCGGTCCGACCTCGGCGAGAGCGTGCTCGACCACTGGCCGGGATACGAGGGGAATCGTCCGGTGCGCGTGGGCAACGCGGCGGCCGAGCACATCCAGAACGACATCTTCGGCGAGATGGTGCTCGCCCTCGCTCCCGTCTACCTCGACGAACGTTTTCAGGCCGAGCGCTCGCCCCAGGCCCTGGACCTGCTCAAAGAGCTGGCGCGGAAAGGGATCGCGGTCGCAGGCACGCCCGACGCGGGCATCTGGGAGTACCGGACATCGTGGACGCCGCAGACCTTCTCGACCCTCATGTGCTGGGCGGGAGCGGATCGCATGGCCCGGGTGGCGCGCCTCCATCAACCCGGCCTGGCCGCGGAGTTCGAGGCGGCGGCGTCTTCGATTCGCGAGCTGATCGTGCGCGAGGCCTGGAGCGAGAAGCTCGGCGCTTTCGCGTCGAGCCACCGCGGTCACGACCTCGACGCGTCGCTGCTGCAGATGGCGACGCTGCGCCTGCTCCCCTCCGATGCGCCACAGATTCACCGGACCATCGATGCGATCCGCGACGGTCTCTCCATGGACGGCTGGCTCTATCGCTACCGCGCCGATGATGGGTTCGGGCGGCCCGAAGTGGCGTTCGTGATCTGCTCCTTCTGGCTCGTCGAGGCCCTGGCCCGCACCGGCCGCGTTCCGGAAGCTCGGGAGGTCATGAGCAGGATCAGCGCCGCGCTTTCGCCCCTCGGTCTCATCTCCGAGGACTACGACGTCAAGGAGCAAAGAATGTGGGGCAACTTCCCGCAGGCCTACTCCCACGTCGGCATGATCCACGCGGCGTTCGCGGCGTCGCCTTCGTGGTCGGAGGTTTTGTGAGGATCAGCCCTTCGACTTGAGGGACTCGACCGTCTTCTGGATGCGGGTCTGTGTCCCATCCGAGAACCAGCCGTCGAGGAATTCGTCGAGCAGCACAGCTTCACGGTCGCGCATCGAGGCGACCGCGGCGCCCCGCAGATATCCCTTGGTGACGCCGAAGGCGTAAGCGTCCTTCTCCGCGAACTCCGCCAGGCGCTCGGCTATGACTCCGTCGAAGACCTCCGGTTCCGCGATCTCGTGCGCGAGGCCCGCGGCTTTGGCGGCATCGCCCTCGAAGTTCCGGCCGAGCAGAGCCACGGCGGTCTGCGCGAACGAAGGGACCGCGGTCTTGAGCAGCATGACCGCGGACCACGGCAGCGGGACACCAATCTTCACCTCGTTGAGACCCATCTGGGCGCCGCGTTTCGCCACGCGCCAGTCGGCGGTGAGGGCGAGCAGGCAGCCGCCCGCCACCGCCGCTCCGTTCACCGCCGCTATCACCGGCTTCTTGAGGGCGAAGAGGTCGGTGAGAAGGGCCGAGAAGTCCAGCATGAAGGCGCCCATGTCGGAGCGGGAGATGCCTGCGAGGGAGACGAGGTCAAGACCCGGACAGAAGAGCTTGGGATGGGCCGAGGCCAGAAGGACCGCCTTCACCGACGGTTCGCCGCCCACGGTTCGCAGCGCGGTGGAGAGATCCGACACCAGGGTCGGGCTCATCGCGTTGCCGCGGGGGCCGGCGAGACGGATGGCGCCGAGGCCGTCCTTGATTTCGATCTGAACCGTGCTCATGGGCGCTTCCTTGCTTAAACGAGGTCGGCGGACATCGCCATGACATGGAAGCCGCTGTCCACGTGCAGAACTTCTCCGGTGACGCCACGCGCCATGTTCGAAACCAGGAAGAGGCCGGCATCGCCCACTTCCTCCTGATCGGTGGCGCGGCGCAAGGGGGCGTGCTGGCGGTAATAGTCGATCATCTTGCCGAGGCCCCCCACCCCCGCCGCGGCGAGCGTCTTTATGGGGCCGGCCGAGATGGCGTTCACGCGGATCCCCTTCGGGCCGAGATCGGCCGCGAGATAGCGCACCGACATCTCGAGGGCGGCCTTCGCGACACCCATGACGTTGTAGTGGGGAACCACCCGTTCGCCGCCGAGGTAGGACAAGGTCACGATCGACCCCGCGCGGCCTTCCATCAGTGGAGCCATCGCGCGCGCCACCGCTGTGAGGGAGTAGGAGGAAATGTCCTGAGCGATGCGGTACCCCTCGCGCGAGGTGTTCAGGAACTCTCCCGTGAGTTCCTCCCGCTGCGCGAAGGCCACGGAATGGATCACGAAATCGAGGTGGCCGAGGTCGGCTTTGACCGAGGCGGCGAGGGCCGCGATGTCTTCATCCCGGGCGACGTCGCAGGGATAGAGAAGCGGCTCCTTGAGGTCCTTCGACAGCTCGTCCACATTCTCCTTGAGCCTTTCGCCCTGGTAGGTGAGAGCGAGCCGGGCGCCCTCGCGGGCGCAGGCGCGGGCGATCCCCCACGCGATGGAGCGTTTGTTGGCGACCCCCAGAATGAGGCCGGTTTTCCCTTCGAGAAGCATGCCTGAACCCTTCCTTTGCAAAGGGAAGCTTAGTCGCTCGCTTCAGTCCCGGTGCAACGCTTCGATGGGATCCACCGACGCCGCCCGCGACGCGGGCACATATCCCGCGATCAGTCCCACCACGACCGACATCGCGACCCCGGCGAGAGCCGCATCCCAGGGCGGACGCGCGTCGTACCGCGGCAGGATCAGAGTCACGAGGAAACCGATGGCCAGAGCCACGAGGACGCCGAGGATGCCGCCCACACCCGAGAGAACTCCGGCCTCGATCAGGAACTGCCGGCGTACCGAAGCCTGGGTGGCGCCAAGGGCCCGTCGGATCCCGATCTCACGGGTGCGCTCGGTGACCGAGATGACCATCACGTTCCCGATGCCGATGGCGCCGATGAAGAGACTGATGCCGGCAAGTGCCACCGTGGCCGCGCCGATCGCATTCCCCACCTGGTTGAACACGGCGATGATCTGATCCGGGGAGGTGAGCTGGAAGTCGTTCGGCGAATCGGGGGCGAGGCCGCGGAGGCGGCGGAGGATCGTCTCGATGTCCTGCCGCGCCTCCTGACGCCGGCCCTCTTTGGTCTTCGAGTAGATGAGGACGTTCCGCGCATCGGGGAAGATGGCCTGCACAGTGCGGATGGGCATCGAGATCACGCTGTCCTGCCGGTTCTCGCCGAAGACGCCGCCCGGACGCGGGGCGAGAACGCCGATCACCACGAAGGCGACCCCCGCCACCCTGATCTCCTTCCCGACCGCGTTGATTCCGGGGAAGAGGGAGGCACGCACGCTCGCGCCGATAACCGCCACCCGCGCCCCGGTCTCTTCCTCGAGGGGCGTGAAGACTCGCCCCTCGGCCAGCGGAGCCTCGATCACGCGAAACGTCCGCGCGGCCGAGCCCTCGGCGAAACAACTGTCGTTCTCGATCCGCCCGGCGCTCGCGATCAGGGCCCGGCCGTTCACGATTGCGGGAACGATGAGCTGCACCCCGACCTCTTCGACATTCAGCGAGAGCCGCTCGATCACGTCCGCGAAGCCGATCTCCATGGGCTTGCGATTCGCCTCCCGGTCGGTGGGCGGCGAGTACGGATCCTGCGACAGGTGGTAGGCGATCAGGTTGTCGGTTCCGAGGCCCTGGAACAAGGCGGCGACCTGGGTCTTCGCATTCGCGAGAACCGAGGTGATCAAGACGACGGTCACGATACCGATGACGATGCCCGCGATGGCGAGAACCGAGCGGGCGCCGTTCGCGAGGATCGAATCCACCGCGAAACCGAAGGCCATCCGGTCGGTGGCACCGAGGAAGGCGGAGCGCCTTTTGTGGGGTGCGCGCATCAGTCGGCCCGCAGCGAGGTCAAAACGTCGGCGCGAATGGCGCGCACCGCGGGAAAGGCTCCCGAAAGCAGGCCGGCCGCACTCGCCATCACCAGGCTGCGCGCCAGGGTGGCCGGGGCCAGGGCGAGCGGAAGGCCCAGAAGCGAGGAGGCCAGGGCCGCGAGCAGGGCCACGAGGGCAAGACCGGCGATCGCCCCCACCACACTCACGATGAAGGACTCCGCGAGGACCTCCCCGCCGATGTTCGCCCTCCGCGCCCCCACCGCGCGGCGGATCCCGATCTCGCGGGTCCGCTGGGCGACGGAAACGAGCGTGGTGTTCGTCACCACCACGAAAGCGGCGAGGAGCGACATGATCGCAATGGGCATCGACGCGGCGCTCAAAGACCGCGACAGAGTGAAGACGAAGCTTCGCGCCGCATCCGGGGTCACCACGTCGAAGGTGTCCTCCTGGCCCGGGTAGAGATTCCGCTTCGCGCGCAGGCTCGCGCGGGCCCGGTCTTCGGCCGGCACGGTTTCACCGGCAACCAGCGACTTCGCGAACATCTGCAGGCTCGCCGACGGGCCGAACGTCCGCTCGAAAGCGGCGAGGGGGACCCAGACATAACGATCCTGACTCTGTCCGCCCAGTTGCCCCATCGCCTCCTGAACACCGATAACGCGAAAGGCGCGACCGGCAATACGCAGGGTTTCGCCGAGCGCTCGGCGGTTCGGAAAACAGGCCGCGCGAATCTCCTCGCCGATCACCGCCACCGCCTCGCCCCGCTGCGACTCGTCGTCGCTGAAGAAGCGGCCTTCGGCAAGCGCCATCTCCTGGATGCGGGTGATGGCGAAAGTGGTGCCGGTGATCGGCACCGACTGGAGCTTCCCGAAAACCGAGCTGATATCCACGATCCGCTGGGCCGAGGGCGCGTAGATCACGAGGCCGTCGCCGTGGGCGTCGAGGAAGCGGGCGTCGGATCTCGAGATCGCGACGTTGCGCTCGAGCTTTCGCGCGAGCTCGCGCCGCCCGAGCCGTCCGCGCTGGCCGACCTTCGACACCGTGAACACATCGCTGCCGATGGTGCGGGCGGCGGTGCGCGCTGCAAACGACTCCAGCACCTCGAGGCCGGTGGAGATGCCGGCAAGTGCCATCACCGCGGCGGCCATGGCGAGCGCGCCAAGCGCCGAACGCAGCCGGTACTCGCGCACCACCCTAAACGCCTGGGAGAACGATTCGGCGATGAGGAGGCGGGCGGAGGGCATGTCAGGCTTTCATTTTGTATAGTATTTGAACATGTTGCGGAAAGCCATCTTCGTTTTCGTCGTTCTGGGGGTCGTTGGTTTCGTTCTTGTGTCGAGGCGTCCGCGTGGCGTGGAGGTCGAGACCACGGTGGTGACGAAGCGCGAGGCCTTCCGCTCGTACGTCACCGCGTCCGGCGAGATCGTGGCCAAGCGATACGCCGACATCGGCGCCTCGGTGATGGGCCGGGTCGTGAGTCTCAACGTGAAAGAGGGCGATCGCGTGTCCTCCGGCCAGGTCCTCGCGCGCCTCGATCCGGTCCGCGCCGGCTCGGAGGTGGACGCCGCCCAATCCGGGGTTCGCGCCCTCGGCGACGATCTCAAGGCCGCCGAAGCGCGGCTCACCGAGGCGAGGCTCACCGCCGAACGAAACCGGTCCCTGGTCGAACAGGGCCTCCTGCCCACAGCGCAGGGCGACGCCTCGCAGGCCGCACTCGACGCGGCCAGGGCCCAGCTCGCCGCGATCCGGAGCCGGATCGATCAGGCGAACGCGCAGTTGCGCGGCGCGCGCGACACTCTCTCGAAGACCTCGGTGGTGGCGCCGATGGACGGCATCGTGACTCGTCTCCAGGTCCGCGAAGGCGAAATGGTGGTGATCGGCCTCCAGAATCAGCCCGGCACGACCCTGATGCGCCTCGTGGGCGCCACCGGTCTCAACGCCGAGTTGAAGGTGGCCGAGGCCGATGCGTTGAGGCTCAAGGTCGGACAGAAGGCCCGGATCACTCTGGACGCGCTTCAAGGGCGCGAGTTCGCAGGTGTGGTCTCCGAGATCGGCGCGTCTTCTCTTCCGCCGCTCTCCCTTCAGGCCGCTTCCGCCCGCGAGTTTCGCGTGGTGGTCTCGCTCGAGGAAACCGAGGGCGCCCTGCGCCCGGGGATTTCGTGCGACGCGGAGATCCTCGCCGCCCTAAAAACGGGCGTCCTCGCGATTCCGTTGCAGGCGGTGGTGGCGCGGGACGTGGGCGAGCGGGAGGAGACGGGTGTTTACGTCATCCGTGATGGCAAGGCGGTCTTCAGCAAGGTGACGCTTGGTCTCATCTCGGGCCTCGATGTCGAAGTCACGGGCGTCGCCGAGGGCGCCGAGGTCGTTCTGGGGCCACTCTCGACGCTGCGGGCATTGAAGGACGGCGACGAACTGAGAAAAGCCCGTTGAAGCGCGTCCTCACTGCACGCCCTGCTTCAAGAACCCGCACGTCGAGGTCGTGGGCCTGCTGACGACATTCAACGAGGCCCGCGCGGCCGCCTGACCACAACCAGGATCGCGGCCAGCGCCGGCAGGCCGTACTCGATGGCACGGATGGTCCAGGGCAGGTACCACGCCCCCCCCGCGATCCATCCAGGGTAGACGAGGTACGCGAGGGGCGCGGTCAGGGTGAAGATAAACGCCGCGGCGGCCATCGGAGATCCTTTCGCGACGGGCAGGAAGACGAGCAGCCAGAGCGCATACCAGGGCAGAACGTTCGGCATCGCGAGGAGCAACGCCCCAGCCATGATCAAGCCGGTGGAAACGGGGTCGCCTTCACGCCGGGCCAGCCATAGTCCGAGGCTCACCAGGAGGATGATCGAGATCAGCACCCCCATTCGATGCGATCCCCCGAGGGTCGCGAAGATCGCAAAGGATGTCTCATTGAACCGCCAGTAGTCGCCGTACTTTCCGAGGCTCCACAGAGCCGTCCCGTCCGCAAACGGCGCGGACAACAGCACCCCGGCCGCGGCCATGAGCGCGAAGTCGCGCACCCGCAATCGGCGAAGCCACGGAATGGCGAGGATCGCGGGAACGAGCTTCGACAGAGCCGCCAGCGCGAGCAGGAGCGACGCTTTAGCTCCCGCCTTCCGCTCCAGGAACACAAGGGTCCACACGAGGGCCGCCATGCCCATCGCCTCGTTGTGACCGCTGCCCGCGATCTCGAGCATCGCCAGGGGCGAGGCCGCCGCGATCAGGACCCGGGACGCCCTCAGCCCGCGGGCCTCGATGAGGCGACACAACCCCAGCCAGAACAGCAGTTCGCAGAAAACCACGAACAGCTTCACCGCGGTCACCGAGTCGGAAATGAAGTTGACGCCCCGCATCGCCCATTGCCAGGCGGGCGGATAGATCGCCGCGTAGTCGGGATGATTGATGCGCGGGTAGACGTGACCGTCGCGGAGTCCGATCCATTTCTCCGCCTCGGGACGATCCGACCACGCGTAGGGGTTACCGGAGGCGCGCTGAACCCGGCCCTCCCACGCGCTGCGATACACATCGTCCGACAACATCGGTTCGCCAAAGGCCATCACGACACGCACCGTGGCGAGGGCGAGGAGGGCCCACACCAGGTCGGCGTTTGGCAGCTCGCGGTGGTGCGCGCGAAGCACTCCGGCGGCCAGGAGAACAACTCCATAGGTGAAAGCCATGACTACCCAGCTGGTCAGGAAGCGCGGGGTCTCCCGCGTCCAATCGCCCTGCGACGCGACGTAGAGCATCAGGCCGCAAAGGAGCGCCACGGACGCGCGAAAGAGCCTGGTCATCGGCATGAAATAGGGGTCCTGAACATCTCCGTGAGAGAATATGCGCTCACGAACGCGAGTCTCGCAGCGTCGTTCATCGCGAAACCGCTTGTTCAAGGCCGCTTTTTGAGGCGATAGGGACGCATTCGTTTCCGCTCGCGGCCACCACCTATCCATGGGCCAGAGGCCCATCAAAAAGTCAGGACCCTCAATTCATCATGACGTTTTCCAAATACGGCTTCTCGGCCGAACTTCTGCGCGGCATCAAGGAGCTCGGTTTCAAGAACCCGACTCCCATTCAGGAGCAGGCGCTTCCGCCCGGTATCGAGGGGCGCGACGTCCTCGCCTGCGCCATGACCGGCAGCGGAAAGAGCGCCGCTTTCGGCCTCCCCATCATTCATCGCCTTGGCGGGAAGGCGAAGGGTCTCACCCGCGCCTTGATCCTCACCCCCACGCGTGAACTCGCGGCGCAGATCGACGAGCACCTGAACGCTCTCGGGGTGCACACGCCGATTTCGAGCGCCGCCATCTACGGCGGCGTGGGCATGGGTGCTCAGGAGCACGCGCTCCGCCGCGGCACGGACATCATCGTGGCCACGCCCGGCCGGCTGCTCGATCACATGAATCGCTCGTACGCGAACTTCAAGAACCTCGAGATCCTGGTTCTGGACGAAGCCGACCGGATGCTGGACATGGGCTTCCTCCCCGACATCCGCCGCATCCTCAAGTACCTTCCGACCAAGCGCCAGACCCTCTTCTTCTCGGCCACCATGCCGACCGAGATCGCCAAACTCTCGCGCGAGATGCTGCATGATCCTTTCACCATCAGCGTCGAGCGCCAGTCCGCACCGGCCTCGGGCATCACCCAGGCCGCCTATCCGGTGGCCCAGCATCTGAAGCCGGTTCTGCTCACCGAACTCATGAAGCGAGGCCTCATCCGCAGCGTGATCGTCTTCACGCGCACCAAATCGCGCGCCAATCGTCTGGCCGACTTCCTCGTGCGCATGGGCGTGAACGCCGGCCGGATCCACGGAGATCGCTCGCAGTCGCAGCGCACCGAGACCCTCAGGCGGTTCAAGGAGGGCAAGTTCAGCGTGCTCGTGGCCACCGACATCGCGGCCCGCGGTATCGATGTGGAGTCCTTGTCGCACGTGGTCAACTTCGACATTCCCCCCACCCACGAGGACTACATCCATCGGGTCGGCCGAACCGGCCGGAACCAGTCGCAGGGCGACGCATTCGCTTTCGTCTCGCCCGAGGAGGAGGGCGCGCTGCGCGCCATCGAGCGCGCCATCGGGAGCCGCATGCCCCGCATCACTCTGCCCGACTTCGACTACGCGGCGCAGAAGACGAACGCGCCCGAAGCCGCGAAGTTCCGCGGCGATCGGGAGGGCTCCGGGCGTGGCCGTTCGTCAAGCCCCAAGCCGTACACACGTTTCGGCGCGAACCGCGGCGGACAGGGTGCGGGTGGATCAGGCGGGCGCGGCGGACAACGTACCGAGAGCCGGCCCCATGATGGCGCGCGGCCTGCGCGGGCTCAGGTCATCGGATCCGGACTCCGCAACGACCAGGCCGAACGCCCGGCTCGTCCCGCGGCAGACCGCTTCGCTCAGGCCGCGGCGACGAACTCACGCCAGGCTCTGCGCGGGGCCGAGGCGTCGAGCGGCGAAACCAGCTACCGCCCACGGCGTGAGGGCGGAAGCTCGTTCGGCGGAGCCAAGCGAAAGCCGTTCCGCGCCGGCTCGCGGTAACAAACCCCGCCGTCGTCGCCACCGACCAACCACGACCAGCTTGTCAGGCGGATTGCCTTGTGCCTGGCCCGTCCTTGTAATCACGATAGTCCATGGGGTGCAAGCGCTGCGAAGGCGGCCCCCAGGATCATGGTTCTACCGCCACCCGCCCGGGCCAGTGAACTCGTCGCGAGGATGAAGGTCGCGGTTTCGTTCGCCGTCCGTCTTGTCCAACACGCGCGACTGAGCGACGATGCGCTCAAGTTCGGCGATCGTCTCCTCGCCCAACCGGGCGCGCATCGAAGCCGAGGCTCCCGGGGCCAGGGTTGCAGGTATCGGCTCGTTTGCCCCCACCACGAAGTCGCCGAGGAACACCCGAGAGAAGGGAAACGCCTCGGCCACGCTGCGCCTGATTCGATCGGTCGGGGCCCAGGTGAGAAAGAGCCCACCAGGTGCCAGCCTGCGGCGGCAGAGGTCGAAGAACTCTACCGAGTAGATGTTTCCGCTCCAGGCCGCCCACGGATACAACGCGTCGATCTCGATAACGTCAAAGCGCTCGTTGGTGAGGCTCAAGGCCCGGCGGCCATCGTCAAACGTCAGACTCACGCGTGGGTCGTCGAGCAGTTCGCCAAGCTCGGGAAACTCGTGACGTGTCGCGAGCCTTTGGAGGGCCGGGCGTTGCGCGGCCGCGATTTCAAAGATATCCGCCCGGCGGACTTCACCCCGCGCGAGCGCCGCCCACGCGGTGTTGCCCGAGCCCAGGCCGATGACGGCGATGTGCTCGGGTGCAGGGTGGAGGGCCGTCGCGAGCGCCCCGAGGAGGGTGTGGGTTCCCCCGTAGGGCAGTTCAGAATGGCCCGCACCGTTCACGGTCAAGCGATAGCCGTCCGTCTTGGTTCGGATAAGTGCCACGACCGCCGTCGAGTCCTCTCGGAATATGGAGCCCTCTCGGGCCCGGGCGTGGAGCCGTTTCCACAGCTCTTCGTTCTCCGGAATGGCCGCCGCCGAAACCACCGCCACACTTACCGCGGCGACCGCGGCCAGGACACTTCGCCGCCACGCGGCGATGGCCAGAACGCTGATCGCCGTGACAATCCCCAAGGTGCGAAGGGTCCCGGCCGTGCCGATCATCTCGATGCTCGCAAGGCCAACGACCAGGCTGCCGAGCAAACTTCCGGCTACGTTCGCGGCCTGCAAGAGTCCGGCGCGATGCGCCGCACCCAAAGCACTTGTCTGAACTCCACGCTGCAAAAGCCCAAACGAAACACCCATAGCCACGGTCGCCGGCACGAATAGGAACGCGGGGACCACCAGGAATGTGACCAACGTGAGAGGGTCAGCGGCGGGCCCCAGGCGGCCCCGGTAACTCGCCATGCGACCCACCACTTCAAGAACACCGGGCCAGGTCTCAGGCGCGTACGCGAGAAACAGCACGGCCAGGATCGCCCACAGGATCGAGGTCGCCTGGCAGATCGCGAACGCGCGCATGGGATCACGCACCTTCTCGACAGGCAGCGCGGCGCCCGCCGCCAGTCCAAAGAGGTAAAGACCCAGCACAGTACCGAACGTGAACGCCGTTCCTTTGAGAGTCACGTCGATGATTCGAAACCACACCATCTCGAGGCCCAGGGCCACAAAGCCGCTCGTGCCGAAGAGAAGGGCCCAAAAGCCGAGCACCGCCGGGGATAGAGCGGGCCTCGGCGCCTCGTGGTCAGAAGACGTCGGCACCGCGTTTGAAAGTGCCGACGCGCGCCCCAAAAGCAGCAGAGCCCCAACTCCGGCAATGGCGTTTAGTCCCGCCGCCATCATGGCCGTCGTGGTCATCGAGGTGGCGCGCAAGAATATCCAGGGCGTCGCCACCGCACCCACCGCCGATCCAAACACGTTGACGGCGAAGAGCCGAGCGATGGTACGCGGCGCATCGGCCGCCGCAACCACTGCGGCGCGAACCAGGAGCGGCAAGGAAGCCCCCATCAGAATCGTGGGCGGCAGCAAGGCGATCATCTGAAAGAGAGCGACTCGAAACACGTCCGTCATCCAGGGGGCCGCCCGCTGGTAAAGCAGGTCGTAATAGAGGAAGGGGCTTAGGGCGCCGAAGCCCGCCAGGAGGAGCTCGGCGACCGCAAAAGCCTGAAGGGCCCTGCGCTGGGTGAGCCTCTCGGCCAGGCGCCCGCCGAGTGCCGCACCCAGTCCCAGCCCCAACATGAATGCGCCCACCACCACGGCCATCGAGCGAACGCCGACTCCTCCCGAGAGCGACAGAATCCGCTGCCAGACCACCTGATAAACGAGCGCCGCCACACCGCTCAAGAAGAACAAAACACTGAGGCTGCGCTTCGCAGTCTGGGTCATCGGTCGGGAGGGGAGGATTTGCGGACTAACGCTCGAGGAGAACGAGGACGAGAGCGACGAGGGCGGCATACATCCAGGACATTGCAGGCAGGGTAGAGGATCGAATGCGGATAGGCAACTACGGTACTGCTGGCTCAGGCTGCGCGCTGTCCCTGAGGGCAGGCTGCGCGCCAGCCTGGGTTCGCGCCATCCGGGGTCCGCTTATCCTTGGGGGGTTCGGCACCTCGACACCGTCCAGGCATTGGCGCGAGGCTAAACGAAGAATGCGAAAAGCGGGCGATTCAACAAGTGAACCGACGCGCGGCGCCATATGATGCCGCCCCGATCTGTTCCTCAGGAGGTCTCGATGTTGTCCCTCGCCCTAATCGCTCTGCTCGCCACCGGCTCGCCCGAACTCTCGCCCGGCACGGTCTACGACCCGGCCGTCCCAACCATTAAGAAGGTCCTCGGCTACGACCACGGCGAAGAGATCTCCACCGGCGAGGCATTCGTCACCTACCTCAGAGCCCTCGAGGCTGCTTCGGGCGGGCGCGCGAAGGTGATCGAGTACGCGCGATCGTGGGAGGGCCGCCCGCTGGTGGTCATGATCGTCGGTTCGGCGGAGCGGATCAGGACGCTCGACGCGATCAAGGCGGACATGAAGAAGCTTGCCGATCCTCGCGGTCTCGTCGCCGCCGACATCGAGGCGATAACCAATCGCGTCCCGGTGATCACCTGGCTCGTCCACGGCGTGCATGGCAATGAGATCTCCTCCGGTGACGCGGCGCTGGCCGAGGCCTATCACCTCCTGGCCGCGAAGAACGACCCAGGCGTGGACACGATCATGCGGGAGTCGCTCGTGCTCATCGATCCGATGCAGAACCCCGATGGTCGAGCGCGTTTCAACTTCCAGAACCTTCAGGGCCGCGCCGCGGCGCCCGACTCCGAGCCGCTTTCCGCGGAGCACGACGAACCCTGGCCGGGCGGCCGCAGCAATCACTACCTCTTCGACCTGAACCGCGACTGGCTCGCGATCACTCAGCCCGAGAGTGCCGGCCGGATCAAGCTCTTCCTCGAGTTCTTCCCCCAGGTGACGGTCGATCTCCACGAGATGGGCGGCGACTCGACCTACTACTTCCCCCCCGCGGCGGCGCCAAAGAATCCGTTCCGCACGGCGACGCAGTCGGCCTGGCTCGAGACGTTCGGCCGCAACACCGCGGCGAAATTCGATGAGCGAGGCTTCGCCTACTTCATCCGTGAGGTCTTCGACTCGTTCTATCCGGGCTACGGCGCGTCGTGGCCGATGGCCCAGGGCTCGATCGCGAAGACGTTCGAGCAGGCGTCGTCGCGGGGTCTGATCTTCCGGCGCGTGGACGGCACGGATCTCACTTACCGCCTCGGGGTCGTGCAGCACTTCACCGCAGCCATCCAGACCGCACTCACCGCGGCCGAGAACCGCAAGGCGGTGGTGAGCGACTTCGCGGCGTTCCGCCGGTCGGCGGTGGATGAAGGCGGGACGAAAGAGTACGTGCTCGTCCCGGGCGGAGATCCTTCACGCGCGCGGCGGCTCGCCAGCCTTCTCGTCGCGCAAGGCGTCGAGGTCTTCCGCGCCGACGAAGCGGCGACCGCACCCGGAGCACCGGCGGGCCGGGGCGCTTCGGCGAAGTCTCCCGCCTCGTACCCCGCAGGGTCGTATATCATTCCGCTGGCCCAGCCCACGTCCCGCCTGATCAAGAATCTCCTCGACCGCGACGTGGCCATGGATCCGGACTTCCTCAAGAAGCAGGAAGAGCGTCGCGCGCGTCTTCTGCCCGATCAGTTCTACGACATCACCACCTGGAGTCTCCCCGCACTCTTCGACGTCGACTGCGTGATCTCCGACGTGAAGGTCGCAGGCAAGCGGTCGCGCTTCGACGCCGACCGGATCGAAGCTCCCGAGGTCAAGGCTGCGACCGTCGCCTACCTCGTGCCCTGGGGCTCGGCAGCATCCGCGGCAGTGGCGGAGGCGGCGCGCGCGGGGGTGCGGGTGCGAACCGCCGGCGATTCCTTCTCGCTCGAAGGACGGAAGTACGGCATCGGCACCGCGGTGATCCGGGTCGCCGAGAACGAATCGACGCTGCGCGCCACTCTCCAGAACCTCGCCGCGAAGTGGGGCGTCGAGATCGTGGCCACGAACACGGGCTTCGTGGACGAAGGCGGGATCTCTCTCGGCAGCAACGAGGTTCGGCACCTGAAGGCGCCGCGCGTGCTCCTGATGTGGGATGCGCCAACCTCCTCTCTTTCTGCCGGATGGGCGCGCTACGTCCTCGAGCGCCGCTTCAATCAGCCGGTCTCCGCCATACGCGTTGCGACCCTGCGTCGGGTCGACCTCGGGAAGTTCGACGTCATCGTGATGCCGCACGGCAACTACGAGGGGACGCTGGGCGAAGCCGATGTCGCGCGGATCAAGGATTTCGTGCGCCTGGGCGGCACGCTCATCACCATCGGCGAAGCGTCGCGCTGGGCGTCGCGTGACAAGGTCGGACTTCTCTCGACCGACACCGAACTGAAGGACGGCCGCAGCGATGAGACGACCGACGCGAAGAAAGGCGAGCCCGCAGGCGACAAAAAGGGCTTCGACTACAACCGCGCGATCACCCCCGATCGCCCGCGACCCGATCCGATCGCAGGGGCGATCCTGCGCGGCGCGCTCGACACCAATCACTGGCTCTCCGCCGGTCTCGACGCCGATTTCCAGGTGATGGTGGACGGCCAGCGCGTGTTCACACCGATCAAGCTCGACAAGGGCACGAACGTGGGGGTCTACGCGGCCGCCGACAAACTTGGGGTGAGCGGAATCCTGTGGAAGGAAAACAAGGACGCATACGCGCAGAAAGCGTTCCTGATCCACGAACCCCTGGGCGCAGGTCACATCGTCGCCTTCGCCGAGGAGCCGAACTTCCGCGCTTACTCACAGGCCTCGGAACTACTCTTCATGAACGCGGTGCTGCTCGGCCCCGCGCACTGATCCTGAAGCCCGGGGTGGCGAGGGGGTTTCGTCCACCCATGCCCAGCCCCTCTGGCGTGGATCATCATGGCTGCACGCCTCGCGGATAGCCATCCCTCATTGCGAGGGCCCGGTCCGTTCGAAGTGGCGCGAAGCAATCTCGGCGTTCGATCTATGCTCGGAGGGGGCGGGTCGCCTGCCCTAACAGCAAGGCAAAGCGAGATGACAGAAACGGGCCACAGGAGTCTGGATCCGCAGGTCGAAGCCCGGATCCTCAACGGACGAACGGATCTCGTCATCGGCTGGGTCGATGCCGGGAACGACGCCACGGCAACCGTGGGCGACGGTCGCCGCCTGGTCGAGGTTTGCGCCTACTTCGGGGACGTGACCGCGATCAGCTTCCTGCTCGGCCGGGGGGAGAAGCTTGACTCACTCGGCTCCGATCTCGGTCTCAACGGCGCCGCGTCCCATGGGCACTGGCGGCTGACGGAATTTCTGCTCGCGCGCGGAGCAGACGCGAACGTGCGGGATAGAGCGACCGGGGAAACGCCGCTGCACTCCGTCTTCGGCGCCGGCAATCGCGCCGAGCACGACCTCGTCCTCGAGGTTCTCCTGACGTCGGGCGCCAAACCCAACGTGACAACCAAGCCGGGCGTTCCGACCGGGGCCTTCATGCGCGACGTGCGCACCCGCGCGGAGACCCCGCTACACCGCGCTGCCGCCTTCGGCAGCGAACGCGCGATCACCCGGCTCCTCGCGGCCGGGGCGGATCTTTCCGCGCGCGACATGAACGGCGACTCTCCCCTGACCTGGGCGAGCTGGCATCGGCGTGATGTGATGGTTCTCAAGTTTCTCGCGCCGACCGACGGCTCCCTCTATCCCGGAAAGCCGACCATGGCCGACAACCTGCGCGGCCGGCCCAGGTAGGTTCGGTCTATGCTCGGGACGTGGCTAAATCACCCTGTCCCCTCTCGAAGACCCAGTTTCTGGAAAAGGCCGAAGCCGTCAAGGTCACGATCAACGGCCAGGAGGTCATCGCCGAAAGACGCGAATTCAGCACCGGCTCGTTCGGCTGGTACCACAACGGCAAAGTCACGATCACCGTAGACGGCAAGCCCCTGAGCGTGCAGGTCGGACTGAACCTGACGGTGGTGGGAAGCAAAGAAGCGGAACGCTGAAGGTGGTGTAGGCGAAATGCGGAAGCTCACTGCGGGCGCGCCCATCAAGACTAGGGTTCGAGGGCATCGTCGAGGGTGTCGATGGCGGTCTTGAGGAGGAGAACGAGAGTACCCTTCTCTTCGGGGGACATCATCACGGGTTCGTTCTCGTCCTCTTCCGCCGCAGTGATGGAGTCGATCATGTATCGGAACACCGCGGGTTGGGGCGTCAGTCGGGCCACGAGTTCGTCACCGATGGTCTGAGGGTCGGTTTCGTCGAATCGGGCGAGCGCCTCCTCATTCTTTTCCAGCTTGCGCTGGATGGCGCCCGCGGTAACCTGCTTCATCCTTCCCCGGGACTGCCCGCGGAACACGCGCCAGATGACGAAGTAGGTGAAGCCGGCGAGCTCGCTCACGCCTGCCGTCATTCCTTCGGTCGCTCCGAGGATGAAGGCGAGGAGTTCGGGCTGCTCGCGGCTCGCCCGCCCCATCTCAATGGGAATGCGCGACGCCGGGATCGCCGACACTTCCTGCCACACCGCATCGACGACCGAGTCTTCGATCACGGGCGGCTACTGCTTGTCGTCGAGGTGGAAGCGATGCATCGCGCGATGCAGCAACGGGGCCGCGATCACGCCCATGGCGAGCAGAAAGACGAGGCCGGCGAAGAGCGCGTAGGTTCCCGCGAACAGCTTTCCCGCGCTGGTGTGCAACTGGTCCACCGGACCCATGCCGCCCAGGATCATCGCCGCGTTTACGTATGCGTCCACCCAGGCGAGGTCCTCGAGCCAGTGATAACCCGCCATCCCGATGAACAGGGTCGCCATCACCATGGCGAGGGTGCCGCAAGCGTGCCTGGCCAGGCGGCGGACGAACCGACGCTGGGAGAGAAGGGGCTGATGCCGGTGTTCGTACACAAAGGACCGCGGCTATTCTCGCTTGAGTTCAACCTTGCCCACCACGGTGCACCCCGGCCGGAGCCGCTCGGCGGACATAAAACGCGTGCCCCGTTTCCACGAAGATGTGCCTGAGTCGGCCGAGCAACTCCGTCAAGGGGCTCGTTCTCGATCACGTCTTCGGGAGGGGCTGACTTCCGCTACTCGTACCGCATCGCGATCGTCGGATCCACCTTGACCGCGCGCCGTGCCGGGAGGTAGCAGGCCAGCAGGGCCAGGGCCGTGAGCAACAGGGCGGCGAGGGCAAAGGTCGCGGGGTCGGTCGGGCTGATGTCGAAGAGCAGGCTGGCCATGAGGCGGGTGAGCGCCAGGCTGCCCAGCGATCCAAGACAAACGCCCATGAAGGCCAGGGTCATCCCTCGTCCAACGACCAGTCTCAAGATGTCGCCGCGGCTCGCGCCCAGGGCCATGCGGACGCCGATCTCGGATGTGTGCTGGGCTACGAAGTAGGACAGGACTCCGTAGATCCCGAGGGACGCCAAGAGAAGAGCCAGCACCGCGAACGCGGTCAGCAGGCTGGCTCCGAGCCGGCGTTGAACGACCTCCTCGTCGAGGATGTCGTCGAAAGTCCGAATGTTCGAGACGGCCTGCTCGGGGTCCACGGCCGCGACCTCGCGTTTGACCGAAGCCACGAGGCTCATCGGCTCCACACTCGTCCTCACCACGAGATCGCGCGGAGCAAACCACGGCTGGTCGGTGACCTGGGGGTAGGGGAGGTACATCTCCGCCTTGACCGGGGCGTCGAGCCCCATCTGCCGGACGTCTCCGACAATTCCCACGATGGTGACCCAGGGCACGTTCGAATCGGGGTCGCCGATCTTGAAGCGCCTTCCGACGGCGTCTTGCCCCGGCCAATACTGGCGGGACATCATCTCGTTCACGATCGCAACGGGCCGCGACTCGCCGCCCTCCGTTCGATCGAAGAAACGCCCTCGCCGGAGGGGGACGCCTATCGTCTTGAGGAAGTCGACGCTCACCTGACGGTGGTTGGCGTCGTACGAGAGACCGGGCTCAGCGGGCCCCTGACCCTCGGGGTAGAACCCGCTGGTGCCACCCTTCCATTCGAGCGGCACCGAAGTGCCGTACCCCGCCGCGACGACGCCCGGCAGGTGCGCCACACGCTCGAGCACTTCCTCATAGAAGGCCGCACGCTGCGGAAGGTCACCGTACTTGGCGGAGGGCAGGGCGGTGCGCAGGGTCAGCAGCCTTTCGGGCTGAAGCCCCAGGTCGACGTAACGCATCCGATAGAGGGTCTGCGCCAGCAGCCCTGCGCCCACGAGCAGGACGAGGGTCGCGGCGATCTCGCCCACGACCAAAGCGCTTCGCAGCCGAGGAGCCGCAGCGGTGGACGTGCGTCCTCCCTGGCGCAGCGGCTCGTTCACGTCGATCCGCGACGTCTGGAGCGCGGGGGCCAGGCCGAATAGGAGCCCGGTGGCCAGTGAGAGAACGAGAGCACCGACGAGCGCGCGCGCGTCGAGGGTCGGATGGAGCGAAAGGGTGAGGCCCGGCGGGATCAGCTGCCCGAGGAAGGACAGGGCCCAGACCGCCACGAGCAATCCCGGCACCACGCCCAGGGCGGAGAGCAAGACGCTCTCCGTGAGCAATTGGCGGACGATGCGACCGCGCCGCGCGCCCAGGGCGGTGCGAATGGCGATCTCGCGCCCACGCGACGCGCCCCGCGCCAGTTGCAGTCCCGCGATGTTGGCGCAGGCGATCAGCAGCACCGCGCCGATGGCCAGCGACAACAGGAGCAACGGACGACGGGCGTTTCCCACGAGCTGCTCGCGAAGGGGCAGGACATAGGCCCGGAGCCCGCGCGCGCCTTCGGGAAAGTCGAGGGAGAGGCGCGTAGCGATCGCGGCGACGTCCGCATCCGCTTGCCGCGCGGTAACGTCAGGCTTCGTTCGTGCGATGACGGTCAGGTAGTGCGAGCCGTGGTTCGCCAGCTCCTCGGCAGTGAGCGCCGCCGGCACCCAGAGGCCGACGTAGCTCTCCATGAACTGGAAGCTCCGGGGCATGACGCCGATCACGGTGTACTTCTGGCCGTTCAGGAGGATGTCCTGGCCGACCACGCCCGGCTCTCGGCCAAACCGCCGTTGCCAAAGCCCGTGGCTGAGCACAACGACGTGGTGGGCTCCGGGCTTGTCCTCCTCGGGTTGGAAGACACGTCCGAGCTGCGGTGCGACGCCGAGCAGCGGGAAGAAGCCCGCCGTGACTCCCCGACCCTCGACCTTCAGGGGCTCACCGCCGCTGGTCAGGTTGAATCCGACCTGCGTCACCGCGGCCATCCCCTCGAACACCTGGTTCTGCGCTTCCAGGGCCGCATAGTTGCCGGGAGCGACATCGTTGCGCGGGAAGCCGGCCCAGGTGGCGTCTTCCCACACGACGTAGAGGCGCTCTGCGTCGCGGAAGGGCAGGGCCCCCAACAGCACGGCGTTCACCAGGCTGAAGATGGCCGTGCTGCCGCCGATACCGAGGGCCAGCGTGAAGACGGCGGTCAGGGTAAAGCCAAGGCGGGTTCGCAGCATCCGGGCGGCGTAGCTCAGGTCCCTCAGCAGCGTGTCCATGGCGGACCTGCATTCAGATACCATGCCAGCCGCTGCCGATCGGAAGTCGCTGCCCTGGCGAGGCCACGCGGCTCTCCAAACGCCTGCACCGATTGGGACCGTGCGTTTCCGGGATTCGCGCGTCCCTGGATCGCGCGTCGGCGGCTGGGAGCTCCTGCGTCCCCTTGACGTAGCGCTGTCCGGCGAGCGTGAGGGGAAGCCCAGGGCAGCGATCGCGGCGAGGGCCGGCAGAGTCCCATGAGGGCGATAAACATCAGGCCAGCATTCAAGCTCACAAGCTTATGTCCACCCAAGAACCAACCGGGGGCCGGCGAAAAATGGTTTGTCATGACCATTTCGCATGTGGACAAGCAACGATGACGAAGCAGTGAGATGCTTTAGGCGTGCTCATTCCCTGTCCCTCCTGTGGCAAGCGCGTCTCCGATCGAGCGCCGGCGTGCCCGTTCTGCAAAACCGCGACCAACGCCTCCCCGCCTGCGCCGAGCCCTCAGGCGCCCCCGACACCTCCTGCGGCCAGTATCCCTGCTCCCCCGCCACCTCCTGCGGTTTACGTCCCTGCTCCCGCGTCAGTTCCTGCGGTGAGGGTTCCCGCTGCCCCGGCGGTTCCTGCGCCGAGAGTTCCCTTTCCCCCGACTGATGACCCGACAGCAACGCTCCCGCCATCTGCCGCTCTCTTCTTTCGCAACGAGCCCGCTGCTCTGGCCCCGCCCCCGCCGCCGCCGAGTGCACCCACACCCGTCGAGGCAGCACAGGCTCCACCGCCCGAGGAACCGCCACCCCCGCCGAAGCGCGACGCCGACACCGACTCGGCGGCCTTCGCCCTCAAGGCGGCGGAACATTTGAGCGCCGGCCGACTCGAGGACGCGCTCACGACGATCGACCGGTTGCTCAGCACGGAGCCCCGCAACGGCGAGGCCCAGAGCACGCGCGCCCAGGCCCTGTTCAAGCTCGGACGGCGGGAGGACGCCGCGCGCGCCATCGTGAAGGCCATCGAGGCCTCTCCAGATTCCCTGCCATTCTGGCTCAACAAGGCCGTGATGGAGCACGAGGAAGGGAAAGCGAAAGAGGCATGTCGTTCCGCCATGGACCTCGTCGAGATCGCCCTGCACAACGAGACGGAGTCCCCTCTCGTAGACCAGGGGCGGCAGATGATCGCGGCCTTCGAGGGGACGGGCGCGTTTCCGAGTCCGCGCGGGTACCTCGGCTGGCTGGGCTTAGGGTGCGTGTCCATGAAAGCCGGGCGAGCCGAGGCCGCGCTCGAGTTCTTCGACCGGGCGATCGACGCCGCCTCGGGCAAGCCCGATGGTTTCCGGTGGAAAGGAAAAGCCCTCACCCAACTTGATCAGGCGGATGAGGCGCTCGGTCTGTTCGACGCTGCTCTCGAGGTAGCCCCGAACGATCCCGAAGTCCACTTCGACCGCGGCATGGCCTTCGCGATTCTGGGCGATGCCGCCCGCGCGATCGAAGCCTTCGATGCCGCCCTCGCGATCGATCCCCACCACGCAGCGTCGCTCAAGGAAAAACGGGGGCTCGCGGGCTAGCAGCCCGTGGTGAAAGTCCCTCCGCGCCGAAAGCCGACTACCGCGCCCAAGGTGAGCGGATCGAAAGCGTGACACGCCGAAGAGTTGGGCCAGCATTCAAGCTCACAGAGTTATCGTCCACCCAGTAGGTCAGTCCCACCCGAGCAGTGGGCATCCAATGGCAGAATGGGGGCGCCATGAGTCGGCGTTGGACCTTCCTGATTGCGTTTGCGCTCGTCTTCTATGGCACCGGGGCCGCATTCATGGAGGGCTTCGTCAACTATCCGAGCTGGCCTCTGATCGGCACAAACGAGTTCGTCGCCTATCACCGGTTCGTCTCGCCGCGCATCCTCACGTTCCTGGTGGCCCCGCTCGTCCTCGGCACCGTTTTCACGATCCTGATGCTGTGGTGGCGGCCAGCGGCCATTCCCACCTGGGCCGTGTGGGCGGCGATTGCCGCTCAGGCCGTCGTGTGGGTCTCGACCGTGGCAATCCAGGTGCCCATTCAAATTCAACTGAGTGCAAACGGCGGTTCGGCCGCGCTGTTCGACCGGTTGATCGAGACGAATTTCTGGCTGCGCAGGATTCCGTACGGGCTGTGTACCGCGCTGTTCGTGTGGATGGCCGCACGCGTGATCGACCCGGATCGGAAGTAGCGTTTCGCGTCATGGCCGAACCCACCCGCGCCGCGGCGCCGGTCAACACCATTGGTCAGGTCCACGGCGGTCCGTCGATGGATGACGGGGCTGCTCCTCCCCCGCTCCGGACGCCCCGCACGTCCGGGCGCTACCCCGGGGCGTCCGGAGTGCCAACCACTCTCTGTGCCCGAGGCTCCGCCGCCCCACGGGGCGATCCGCGTTTTCGCATCCGCTTCTTACGCTGCCTTGTCCCCCTTGCCGTCAAGGAATCAGCCGCTTGTGCTCACCAACATCAGGCCAGCATTCAAGCGCACAGAGTTATCGTCCACTCATGACCACGCGCGGAGAACCAGACAAGACCATTGACCCACCCCCAGGATTCTCGGCACTCGGTCTAGACCCTCGCATCGTAGCGGCACTCGCAGTCCTTGGCTATGAAGAGCCGACCCCCGTCCAGCGGGAAGCGATCCCGCCGTTGCTCGCGGGTCGTGACGTGCTCGGTCAGGCCGCCACCGGCACCGGCAAGACCGCGGCGTTCGCGTTGCCTCTACTGCACGTCCTCACTCCGAAAGCCGAGGCCGCGAATCGGCTCGGCGCGCTGATCCTGGTTCCCACCCGCGAGCTGGCGATGCAGGTGGCCGAGGCGGTGCACAAGTACGGCAAGGCCATGGGGATCATCGCGGTGCCCATCTACGGCGGCTCGCCCATGGAGACGCAGTTGCGCCAGTTGAAGCGCGGCGTCGATGTGGTGGTCGCAACTCCGGGCCGCGCGCTCGATCACATCCGCCGCAAGAGCCTCAGGCTCTCCGGTATCAAGGTGGTGATTCTCGACGAGGCCGACGAGATGCTCGACATGGGCTTCGCGGAGGATCTCGAAGCCATCCTCAACGAGACGCCCAAGGAACGTCAGACCGCGCTCTTTTCCGCCACGCTCCCCCCGCGCATCGCCGAGATCGCGAACCGACACCTCAAGAACCCGGTGCGGGTGCGCATCGACCGTGAGGTGGTTCCCGCGGGTTCCGCCCCCCGCGTGCGGCAGATCGCCTACGTGGTGGGCCGCGCGCACAAGATGGCCACCCTCGGCCGCGTGCTCGACGTCGAGAACCCCACCTCGGCCATCGTCTTTTGCCGCACCCGCACCGAGGTCGACGAGCTCACCGAGTCGCTGAATGGCCGAGGCTATCGCGCCGAGGCCTTGCACGGCGGCCTCTCGGAGGAACAGCGCGACCCTGGTGATGAAGAAGTTCCGGGCCAACACCGCCGATCTGCTGATCGCGACCGACGTGGCAGCAAGAGGCCTCGACGTGGAGCATGTATCCCACGTGGTGGTGGGCGCGATCGTCAACGAAGCGGGTGTGGACCCCCGGGCCAATCGGCGCGATCCAGATCACGGATCGATTCTCATTGGTGGAGATTCCGGCGGATATCGCGGACAGCATCATCGAAACCCTTCGCGCCACAACTATCAAGGGGAAGCGCGTGCCGGTGCGGCGCGACCGCGAACTGGCCTCGAAGAACTGAGACGCCGTGGTGCGGGACCGCCTGGTGCACCAGTTCCGTCATCGGGCGTCGAATGGCCGCTTGATTCCAGAGAGGAGCGGGGGACGACGGACTCCGAATGAGGCCTATTCCGGACTCGGTGCGAGGCCTGAGCGACCAGGCGGACCCCCAAAGCTCCGCAAACCCGGCTGATGGTGTCAAAGCGCGGCTGAGCATCGGGCCGAAGAGCCTTGTACAGCGCCTCACGCGTCAGACCGGAAGCCCTCGCGATCTCACTCATACCCCTGGCGCGAGCGATATCACCAAGCGCTGAGGCAAGCAGAGCAGGATCGTTTGCCGCGATGACATCAGTCAAATAGGCCGCGATCGACTTCTCGTTATGGAGGTACCGCGCCGAATCAAATTCCGGTAGTTCGCTCGCCTTGATTCGTTTGGTCATTTCATTTCTCGTTTCAATCGATCAGTTTCGCCAGACGTCTCGCGTGCCTGATGTCGCGCACCTGCGTCCTCTTGGAGCCACCCGCAAGCAGAACGATCAGTTCACTGCCTCGTTTGAAGAAAACATCCTCCATCCGGCGCCAATATGAATGCGCAGTTCCGAAACGCCATCGCCGACTGGCGCAACGTCGCCCATCAGGCCAAGTTCAAGCCGTCTAATTCGCGCAACGATGATGCCGCGCACGCCTGGATCCGACAGGCCGTCCAGCCATTCAGTGAATGACGGTAGCGCCTTGATCGAGATCACATCCGTATTGTAATCGAACGATTACACACGCTCAAGCTTCTTCATTAGAGTCTCGATCTCGGCCACCGGCCGGGACACCCCGGCGACAACCTTCGTGTGCGGACTCCGCGATCGCAACGCGGCCGATGCGATGGACATAGCAGCCCGGCCGGGCCGGACGCGACGGCGTCGCCATCACCCTCGCCAAGCCCCGCGAACACCGCCTGCTTCGGAACATCGAGTTCCTCACCAAGCAGAGGATCCAGATCGCGGCGGTGCCTACGGTGGCCGACCTCCGGGCGCGCCGGATCGAGATGACGAAGACGGCGCTTCGGGAGACCATCGTCGCCGGCGACCTCGACCACTTCCGCGCCGTGGTCGATTCGCTGGCCCAGGAGTTCGACATCATGGATGTCGCAGCGGCGGCGGTGAAGATGGTCGAGGCCAGGGATGGTGTTGAGGCGGAAGAGATCCCGTCCGTCACCATTCGGCCCGAACGCCCCTCGTCCCACCACGAGCGCGGACCCGCGCCGAAGTTCAGCGGAACGGAAACGAAGGGTGAGGCCTCGAAGCCTTCCGGGAAAGCGTTCGGGGGCAAGAACCGGATCACTCCGGAATGGGATGTGGCGAGGCTCTACATCGGGGCGGGCCGCGCCGCCAACGTCCGTGCGTGACCTGGTGGGCGCCACCGTCAACGAAGCGGGCGAGGTCGCCCGGACCATCGGTGCGATCCAGATCACGGATCGATTCTCATTGGTGGAGATTCCGGCGGAGATCGCGGACAGCGTCATCGAAACCCTCCGCGCGACAACCATCAAGGGGAAGCGCGTGCCGGTGCGGCCTGGAGCGCCAGGGACTCGCTACAGCCGCGATTGACCAAACGATCGACGAACAATTGCCGAGGGTCGAATGCCCACGTACCTCCGTTTATGCAACTCGCAACGGTTTGATCCGCGCCACATCGTCCTTGATGGCCTTTCCGGCGTCCCAGAGATCAACGGTTCGCTGGGCGTTCAGCCAGAATTCCGCTGAGTTGCGGAACAGACGCGCAAGGCGCAGCGCCATTTCCGGGCTGACGGCACGACGACCCCGCAGCAACTCGTTGATCGATTGGCGGGAAACGCCCGCGGCCCGGGCAAGCGTCGCAACGGTCAGCCCATGATCCGGCATGAAGTCCTCGCGCAGCATCTCGCCGGGCTCAGTGGGCCGGCGCCTCATCGGCCGTGTGTTTGGAATGCTCATGTGTCTCCTCGCCATTAGTGGTAGTCGCAGAGCTCGACATCGTAGGCGTCACCGCCCTCAAACCGAAAGCAGATGCGCCATTGGTCGTTCACCGAGATGGAGTGTTGTCCCAAGCGCTCGTCCTTAAGCGCGTGGAGGCGATTGCCAGGTGGCGCCTTCAGGTCGTCCAGTCTTGCTGCCAGATCGACGTACTCAAGTTTGCGGGCGGCCTGCCTGGCGACATCGGGTGGAAACCGCCTGGCCGTTCCCGTCCTATAGAGATCCTGGGTGCGCCTGTTCGCGAACGTCTTGATCACGGCCCCCACCGTACTGTGTCACGTGACGCGTGTCAAACTGCGGCAGCACAGTTAGTCGAGCCGCGGGAAGCGATCCCACCCCTGCTCGCGGGTCGCGACGTGCTCGCCCAGGCCGCGACCGGCACCGGCAAAACCGCGGCTTTCGCGTTGCCTCTGCTCCACGTCCTCACTCCGAAAGCCGAGGCCGCGAACCGGCTCGGCGCGCTGATCCTGGTTCCCACCCGCGAGCTGGCGATGCAGGTCGCCGAGGCGGTGCACAAGTACGGCAAGGCCATGGGGATCATCGCGGGGCCCATCTACAGCGGCTCCTCCATGGAGACGCAGTTGCGCCAGTTGAAGCGCGGCGTCGCGGTCGTGGTCGCAACTCCGGGCCGTGAAATAGAGCCGGTAGCCAGGGCCCGATGTTGACGCGCATCTCGGAGACTCCACCGCCCACCGGCTTCATGTCGCCGAGCGTTCCGGCCTCTACGTTCTCCAGTCGGCGGGAGATGGCGATCCGCGCAGCGCGGCGGGCGGCGGCATTGGGACCTGGACCTTGGATTCGACGATCAGGTATTGAACGGTCGTGTCCCCGATGTTGAGGGCCTCATGCCACGAGACGCCGGGGCTCGTAAACGTGCTGCCGGTCGCAAGGACAGTCTCCCGGACGCCAGTTTCCTCCGTGATCCGCATCTTGCCCCCCGAGAGGGCGTAGCCGATGTGCGGCCGATGGAAATGACGGTCATGACCGGTGCCCGGCGCGAAGGTGCAACGCAGCAGTCGCTGCTGTTCGGTCTCTTGCAATCGTTCGCAAACCGGTTTGCCCTGCCAGCCTGCTTGAAGAGGATCGGGAAGGGGGCCCGGTCCTTGACTCGCGGAGACGGAGGCGAGGGTGGTCAGGGTCAGCCGAACGGCACGGCGCAGCTTCATCGGGTCATTCTGCCCGAGATCGAGCCTGAGATCCCTGATTCCGATCGGTCATACCAACCAGGCGAGACTCGGTAATTCACTTCTTCGCGGCGACGAGCTCGATTTCTATCTGCGCTCCGCTCGGTAGAGCGCCGACCGCGACGACGGTCGCCGACGGAACGTAAGTGAACTCCCTGGTGGAGGTTCCGGCGGAAATCGCGGACAGCATCATCGAAACCCTCCGCACCACCACCATCAAGGGCAAGCGAGTGCCGGTGCGGCGCGATCGCGAACTGGCCTCGGAAGAACCTGAGAAGCCGTGGTGCGGGAACGCCTGGCGCACCAGTTCCGTCATCGGGCGTCGAATGGCCGCTTGATTCCACAGATGAGCGGGGCCGGGCGCCGGTGAGCGGTCCCGCACAGCCCTGGGACGATTGGACTCCGAATGAGACTATTCCGGACTCTCAGTGAGAGGCCTGAGCGACCAGGCGGACCCCCAAAGCTCCGCAAACCCGGCTAATGGTGCCGAAGCGCGGCTGAGCATCCGGTCGAAGAGCCTTGTACAGCGCCTCACGCGTCAGACCAGAAGCCTTCGCGATCTCCCCCATGCCGGACAGGAGTCTGACCGCCCTCGCCGCGCAGACTCCCAGGCCGAAGCGAAGATGGAGTGAGGAGCGGACTGTGGAGTACACTCCACATATGCAGACCATCCAGATTGTGCTAGAGGAAAGCCTCCTTAAGGCGGCGGATCGCGAGGTCAAACGGCTGAAGACGAATCGGTCCAGGCTCTTCCGCCTGGCCCTGCAGGAGCATTTGAGGCGAAGCGCCATCAAAGCGGACGAGGAGATCGAGCGCGCTGCCTATGGAAAGATTCCTGAAGGCACCGAGATGGTCGCTTTCGAAAAGGTTGCGGCGTGGCCGGAAGATTGAGGCGCGGCGAGGTCCGGCTGCTGAAACTGAAGGCCCCGGACAAAGAACGACCGGTGGTCGTCCTGACGCGCGACTCGAGCCTGGAGTTCCTGGGATGGACCACCGTCGCTCCGATCACATCCACTATCCGCGGCGTGAGATCCGAGGCTGCGCTCGACATTGAAGATGGCATGAAAGGCCCCTGCGTGGTCAATGCCCACAACATCGTGACCGTTCAGAAAGACCAGATCGGCCGACGGGTCGCGCAGCTCAGCGAAGCGAAGATACGAGAGGTCTGCGACGCGATCGCCTTCTCCCTCGGTTGCGAAGCGCGCTGATCCAGAGTCCGTTTGACGTCCCCATCGGTCAGAAGGACCTTTTGGCGGACTCCACACAAACGCCTGCTGAGATTCCGCGCCACCAGTAGAGGGGGCGAGGGTGTCAACGGCCGATAGCCGCGTCGAACCTTCGACATGGGTTTCGCGGAGGATCTCGAAGCTATCCTCAACGAGACGCCCAAGGAACGTCAGACGGCATTGCTGAGATCGCGAACCGGCACCTCAAGAACCCAGGTAGGGTCCGCATCGACCGTGAGGTGGTTCCCGCGGGTTCAGCCCCCGCGTGCCGCAGATCGCCTACGTGGTGGGCCGCGCGCACAAGATGGCCAGCAGAAGATCCGGATCGCGGCGGTGCCTACGGTGGCCGACCTCCGCCCATGCCGCGGGCACCCCAAGAGCGACGGGGTCATCAGCAGCGGTGGTATCACGTGATACCATCAGCGGGTGCCGAGGAAGATTCGGGAGCTGGTGACTGAGTTGAGCCGAGCCGGCTTTCTTGACCGCGGCGGCAAGGGCTTTCACCGGAACTTCCTGCATCCGTCAGGTGTTCGGGTGACCCTGTCTGGACGGCCGGGTGAGGACGCAAAGCGATACCAGGAACAGGAAGTGGCGCAGCGCATCGCCGCGGCTCGCGCCGTACAAGGGGGACGAAAATGAAAAAGGGCAAGAAGACGGCCGCGCGCGACTACCTGCGGATCGTCGAATGGAGTGCGGAGGATCGTTGCTTCGTGGGCAGCGCGCCGCCCCTGATCGGCCGCTGCTGCCATGGTCCGACCGAGGCGAGCGTGCTCAAGCAGTTGAAACGCATCGTGGAGGAGTGGATCCGGCTGAGGGACGCTGAGGGCGTTCCGTTGCCCGCTCCCATAAGGTCCGGGCCGTACAGCGGACGGTTCCTGCTTCGAGTGCCAGCACCCGTGCACCAGGCTCTGGCCCTCAAGGCCAGGGCGGCCGGCAAGAGCTTGAACTCCTACTGCGCGGAACGACTGGCCACGCTGTAAACAGGGGGCAAGCCGTCATGACCCTGGGCCCCGGATCTCGACTCGGCCGGTACGAAGCTCAATCGCGACGTTGCAGCGGTTTGAAGCTGAGCGCGGACGCAAAGGTGCCTTGGAGCCTTCATGTCACTCGCCACTGGCGGCTGGCGTAGCCGAGAAGGCCCAGTTCTCCCGCGCGGAAGGTCTCGACCCGGTAGGTGTTGGTTTTGGTGACGTCGCGCGCACCATTGATCTCGTCGTTCAGCACCACGAGGACCCCCTTGCCCCGCGCCTCCTTCGACACTGCGGTGCGCACGGCGTTCAGGAGGTTGAGCGGCCCGTCAGCGCTGATCGCGGAAGCCGGCCGCATCGACCCCACGAGCACCACCGGGCGGTCGTGCTTCACGGTCAGGTTCAGGAAATAGGCGGTTTCCTCGATGGTGTTGGTCCCGTGCGTGATCACAACCCCTGCCGTCGATGGATCGCTTTGGAAGATCGAGTTGATGCGCTTCGCGAGGCTCAACCAGTGAGCGACCGTGATGTCGGTGCTGCTGATGTTGGCGATCTGCTCGACCTTCACGCGCGCCACGGCCTGAATCTCGGGCACGGCGCTTCCGAGCTCTTCTCCGAGCAGAGCCCCCGACTTGTAGTCGGCCAGGCTCGTGGAGGTCGCGCCGCGGCCCGAGATGGTCCCGCCGGTGGAGAGAACCCAGACGAGGGGCAGATCCGAAGTCGTCTGCGCCGAGGCCGGCAAACCCGGCCCCAGGCTCAGGGTCAGGGCGGCCAGGGCCACTCGGTTCATCACAGCCACTTGGCTTTCTTGAACCGGAAGACGAGGTACGCGTCCACGGCCACCATCAGGCCAATCGAGAAGGGATACCCCCAGGCCCACCGGAGTTCGGGCATGTGGTCGAAGTTCATCCCATAGACCCCGGCGATCATCGTGGGCACCGCGGCGAGCGCCGCATACGCCGCGAGCCTCTTGGTGATCTCGGTCTCCTGCATCGTGATGAGGGAGAGGTTCACCGAGATCACGGTGGCCACCATGTCGCGAAGGCTGTCGATGCTCTGCTTGAGGCGCAGCAGGTGGTCGTAGACATCGCGGAAATACTCGTCGAGGCCCGCGCAGATCGGCGGCACGCGGCCTCCGTGCAGTTTTCCGGCGACCTCCAGCAGAGGGCCGGTCGCTCGATCGAGAACCATGAGCTTGCGCTTGAGTCCGTAAAGGGCCTCGATGTTCTCCCGCGTGCTCTGGCCGGAAAAGATCCGCTCCTCGATCTCGTCGATCTCCTCGGTCAGGGCATCGAGCACGGGAAAGTAGCGGTCGACGACCGCGTCCATGAGCGCATACAGGACGTAGGCCGGGCCGTGCTGGAGAAGCTCGGGCTCCTGCTCGGAGCGTTGACGCACGTCGGCGAAGCCTTGGGACGCGTCGCGGCGCACCGACACCACGTAGTTCTGGCCCACGAAGATCGCCACCTCTCCGGTCGAGAGTTCGCCCTCGGAGGGCTCGATGATCTGGAGGACGACGAAGAGCGCGGCGCCGTACTCGTCCATCTTGGGCCGCTGGTGCCCGTGCTGGGCATCCTCCACCGCAAGTTCGTGCAGATCGAACTCCTCCTGGATCGCCTCGAGTTCGGCGTGCTCCGGGTCTTTGAGGGCCACCCATACGAAACAGTCGGGCTGGACCGTGTAGAGCCTGATCTCGGCCAGCGAAATGTCGGCGAGCTTCTTCCCTTTTCGGTAGGCCGCGCAATTGATAAGCATGGAAGGTTTTGAAGGGTAGCGAAGGGAGGGCTTCACGTGAAGCGGGCGGAGGATAGCCCGAACCGAGGGCTCCCGCGAGGTCGCCCCGGTCTCCAGGGGGCTTCGGAAGTAGTCTTGCATGGCAACGATGAGCCCGGTACCGCCCAAAGAAGAGGTCCTTGAACGGACCAAAACGGCCAGGAAGGAGAAAAAGACTCCTCCCTGCCGGGTTCTTCTCATGAACGACGACTACACCCCCATGGAATTCGTGGTCGAGGTCCTGATGGACATCTTCGGGAAGGGCGAAGTTGCAGCGGTGCAGATCATGCTGAAAGTGCATGTGGAGGGGTCGGGACTCGCGGGCGTCTATCCGTTCGAGATCGCCGAAACCAAGGTCGAGGAGGTCCACGCCCACGCCCGCGCCGAAGGACATCCTCTGAAGGCCGTTATGGAGGAGGGAGATGCCTGAGCCCACGCACCCATCCGACGTCGAAGCTCCAAGCGTCGAAGCCATCCGCGCGAACCGGGCTCGTCTCGGTGACCTCGTCATAACCACGCCGGTGCGCCTTATCGTGGACGACGCGCTCGCCGCGGCGGTGGGCGCTTCCACCTCGGTATGGCTCAAGGAGGAGCTGTTTCAGCGCACCGGGAGCTTCAAGCCCAGAGGCGCGCTCTCGGTGATGCTCGATCTCGACGCCGATGCGCTAAAACGCGGGGTCACCGGGGTTTCGGCCGGCAATCACGCAATATCGCTCGGGTATTCGGCGCAACGACTCGGCACGACCGCCAAGGTGGTGATGCCCAGGAACGCGAACCCGTTCCGGGTCCAGGTGTGCCGCGAACTTGGCGCCACCATCGAGCTCGTGGACGACGTTCACCAGGCGTTCGCGCGCGTCAGGGAGATCGAGGCCAGTGAGGGCCGAACGTTCGTGCATCCCTTCGAGGGCCCGAAAACCGCGCTTGGAACGGCATCGGTCGGGATGGAGTTCATCGATCAGACCCGGGCCGAGGGAGTCACCCTGGACGCGGTGATCGTGGCCGCGGGGGGAGGCGGTCTCACCGCCGGCGTCGCCTGCGCCGTGAAGCAGATGAGCCCCGAAACCGCGGTGTATGTGGTCGAGCCCGAGGGCGCGGACAGCCTGAATCGCAGCTTCAAGGCCGGCTCGCCGCAATCGATCGAGGCCGTACGCACGATCGCCGACTCCCTCGGCGCGCCGCGTTGCGAGCCGTACTCATTCGCACTCAATCGCAGGTTCGTCGACGAAATCGTCCTCGTGAGCGACGATCAGATCCGCCACGCCATGCGCCTGCTCTTCCGTGTCGCCAAGCTCGCGGTGGAGCCGGCAGGTGCGGCCGCCCTCGCCGCCCTCGTGGGTCCGCTGCGTCAACGGCTCGATGGGAAAGCCGTGGGCCTGGTCGTCTGCGGGGCGAACATCGACCCCGAGACCTACGCGAAACAGATCACCCACGCAGGAGCCTCCTCATGAACCGAATTCCCCGCGCCGCCCTTCGCGTCGCTGCTCTCGCCGCGGCTCTCACCGCCGCCGCCGCGCAGGACCCGACGTCGTACGACCTCGCCATTGTGGGCGCGCGGGTCGTCGACGGCTCCGGCAACCCCTGGTATCGCGCCGACGTCTACTTGAAGGGCGACACCATCGCCCTGATCGACCTCGGCCATCGTTCGCTCGCAACCAAACACACGATCGACGGTCGGGGTCTCGTCCTCTCACCCGGCTTCATCGATATCCACACCCATGCGCGACGCGCCATCCTCACCATCCCCACCGCGGAGAACTACGCGCGGCAGGGAGTGACCACGCTCATCGAGGGCCCGGACGGCGGTTCGCCTGTTCCTCTTCGTCCCTACCTCGAAGAAGTGGCGAAGGTGAAGACCTCGGTCAACTTCGGAGCGTTCATTGGACAGGGCTCGATCCGCGAGAGCGTCATCGGCCCAAACGACCGGAAGGCGACGCCCGAGGAGATGACGAAGATGCTCGAGATCACGCGGCAGGGCATGCGTGACGGCGCTTTCGGACTGTCCACCGGTCTCTTCTACGTTCCGGGCACATTCACGCCAACCGAAGAAGTCACCGCCCTCGCGAAGGTCGCGGGAGAGATGGGCGGCATCCACATCTCGCACATGCGGAACGAGGCGAAGGACGTGGTGAAGAGTGTGAACGAGACCGTCGCGATCGGCGAGGGCGGGGGGCTCCCCACCCAGGTGACACACCACAAGATCATCGGCAAGGGCAATTGGGGCGGGTCCACCGAGACCCTGGCCGCGGTCGCCGCGGCGCGCGTCCGCGGCGTGGATGCGACGATCGATCAATATCCCTACACCGCCTCCTCGACCGGCATCAACGCCTTGCTGCCCTCGTGGGCCCAGGACGGCGGCAGGCCGGCGACGCTCACGCGGCTCAAGGACCCGGGCCTGCGCGCGAGGATCAAGGCGGTGGTGGTCGACAACATCCGATTCGATCGCGGCGGGGGCGATCCGAAGAACATCCAGATCGCTTCTGCGGGTTTCGATCCGACCCTCGCGGGAAAGAACCTCGCCCAGATCACCGCGGCCCGCGGCGTCGAGGTCACGATCGAGAACGCAGCCGACACCGCTCTCGACATCATCGAAAAAGGCGGCGCTTCCGCGATCTTCCACGCGATCAACGAAGAGGATCTCGTCCGCATCCTGAGAGATCCCAACTCGATGGTGGGTTCGGACGGCGAGGTCATCCGCTTCGGTGTGGCGGCTCCCCATCCGCGAGGCTACGGAACTTTCGTCAGGGTCCTCGGCCGTTACGTGCGAGAGCTGAAGGTCCTGACCCTTCAAGACGCGATTCGCAAGATGACCTCGTTCCCCGCGCAACGGCTCGGCCTGCTCGATCGCGGCCTGGTCCGGCCGGGGATGAAGGCGGACCTGGTGCTCTTCGACGAGAACGAGATCGGCGATCGCGCGACATTCGAGAAGCCGCATCAATACGCGGTGGGCATCAAGTGGGTCCTCGTGAGCGGCGAGGTCGTCTTCGACGGCCAGGCCATGACCGCGGCGCGCCCGGGGAAGATTCTCAAGGGCCCGTCGAGCCAGTGGTGAGCAGGAGCGTTACCAGTCGCTTTCGGCAACGAACACCGGCGGTCCTCCGCCCGGCCTCAGGTCCACCACCACGGGTTGGTTGACAAGCCGGTACTTCTCGTCGCAGATCGCGACGTTCGCCTTGTCGCCGTACCACCCGTAGCCCTCGTGGATATGGCCGAAAACCGAGAGCCGCGGCTGCGCGCGCTTCATCGCGGCCGCGAGATCGGCACATCCCACATCCTCTCCGTAAACGGTGCGATCGGCGATGCCGAGAGGCGGGCCGTGGGTGACCAACACGTCGACCCCGTCGGGAATCAGCGCCCACTTCCGGGCGAGTTCGGGGCCGCGCCGCAGGTTGAACGCCCAGTCGAGGAACCAGGGTTGCCACGGCGCGCCCCAGAATCGCAGGCCGGCGATCGCGACTTCGGACTCGAAGAGATAATGAACGTCCGCGGGCAGAAGCGACCTCGCGAGGAGAGGCTCGCGCTCGAAGAGAAAGTCGTGATTCCCGGCGATCAGCACCTTGTGCTCGTACCGCTGCTCGCCCAGCCACTCGCCGAAGGCACGCACCTCGGACTCGGCGCCCCGCATGGTGAAGTCGCCCGCGTGGACGAGAACGTCACCCGCGGGCAGCCTCAAGGACCGCTGCTGATTGTGAGTGTCGGAGATGAGGACGAGGCGCATCGCGCCCCGGATTATGCCGCCTGCTGCTTCCTCGCGTCCTGACGGAACGCGAGGTCGCCGTCCTTGGTCGGCTCGATGGTCAGCTTGTCGCCTTCGCGGAAGTGACCGGCGAGGATCTGAAGAGCGAGCGGATTCTCGACCATGCGCTGGATCGCCCGCTTGAGCGGACGCGCTCCAAACGTCGGGTCATAACCCACCCGCGCGAGCAACGTCGCGGCCTCGGGCGAGAGGTTGATCTCGATCTTCTTTTCCGCCACCCGCTTCTTGAGATCCTGGAACTGGATCTCGACGATGCGGCGGATCTGGTCCTCACCGAGCGAGCCGAAGGTCACGATCTCGTCGATGCGGTTCAAGAACTCCGGCCGGAAGGTCCGGCGCAGGGCGTCCATCAGCCGGCCCTTGAGGTCTGGAACGTCCTTGCCCGCGGCGTCCTGGATGAGATCAGAGGCCACGTTGCTGGTCATGATGAGTACGGTGTTCTTGAAGTCCACGGTGCGGCCCTTGCCGTCGGTCAGGCGGCCTTCGTCGAGAACCTGGAGCAGGATGTTGAAGACATCGGGATGCGCTTTCTCGATTTCATCGAAGAGGATCACCGCGTAGGGACGCCGGCGGATGGTCTCGGTGAGCTGCCCGCCCTCGTCGTAGCCGACATAGCCGGGAGGCGCGCCCACGAGGCGGGACACCGCGTGCTTCTCCATGTACTCCGACATGTCGATGCGGACCATGGCCTTGTCGTCGTCGAAGAGGAAGTCGGCGAGGGACCGCGCTAGTTCAGTCTTGCCGACTCCGGTCGGGCCCATGAACAGGAACGAACCGATGGGCCGTTTCGGGTCGGAGAGGCCGGCGCGCGAACGACGGACGGCGTTTGACACCAGGAGCAGCGCTTCCTCCTGCCCGACCACGCGCTCGCGCAGGCGCTCTTCCATCTTCACCAGTCGGTCCACATCGCCTTCCAGCATGCGGGTGACGGGAATGCCCGTCCACTTCGCGACCACCTCGGCCACGTCCTCGGCCTCGACCTCCTCCTTCAGCATGCGCTGCTTGGACTGAAGACGGGAGAGAGCCGCGCGGGCGTCCTTGATTTCCTTCTCGAGGGCGGGGATGGTTCCGTACTGAAGCTCGGCGGCCTTCGCGAGGTTGCCCTCCTTCGTGGCGCGCTCCGCATCGAAGCGGATCTTCTCCAGCCGCTCCTTCATCTGCCGGATCTTCGAGATGTTCTCCTTCTCCTGCTGCCAGTGGACTTTCATCCCTGCGGTTTTCTCGCGCAGGTCGACGATGTCGCGCTCGACTTTCCCGAGCCGCTCCTTCGAAGCCTTGTCGTGCTCCTTGGTGAGGGCCTGGCGTTCGATCTCGAGTTGGACGATGGCGCGCTCGATCTCGTCGATTTCGGTGGGCATGGAGTCGATCTCAATGCGAAGGCGCGAGGCCGCTTCGTCCATGAGGTCGATGGCTTTGTCGGGCAGGAAACGGTCGGCGATGTAGCGATTCGACAGCGTGGCCGCGGCCACGATGGCCCCGTCCTGGATGCGCACGCCGTGATGAACTTCGTAGCGCTCCTTGAGGCCGCGGAGGATGCCGATGGTCTCCTCGACCGAGGGCTCGCCCGCGAAAACCGGCTGGAAGCGCCGGGCCAGGGCAGCATCCTTCTCGATGTGCTTCTGATACTCGTTGAGCGTGGTCGCGCCAATGCAACGCAGTTCGCCGCGGGCAAGGGCCGGCTTGAGCATGTTGGAGGCGTCCATCGAGCCCTCGGCCGCACCCGCACCCACGACGGTGTGCAACTCGTCTATGAAGAGGATGACCTGGCCTTCGGACTCGGTGACCGCCTTGAGTACGGCCTTCAGCCGCTCCTCGAACTCGCCTCGATACTTGGCACCCGCGACGAGAGCACCCATGTCGAGGGCCACCACCTTGCGGCCGCGAAGCGACTCGGGCACGTCGCCCGCGATGATGCGCTGGGCGAGGCCTTCGACGATCGCGGTCTTGCCGACGCCGGGCTCGCCGATGAGAACCGGGTTGTTCTTGGTTCGACGCGAGAGGACCTGAACCACGCGGCGGACCTCGTCGGATCGGCCGATCACCGGATCGAGCTTGCCCTTGAGGGCCGCGTCGGTCAGGTCGCGGGAGTACTTGGAGAGGGCTTCGTAGCGATCCTCCGCGTGAGGATCGTTCGCCTTCTCGGTTCCGCGAATCTGCTGAAGGACGCCGGCGAGTTTGTCGCGCGTGACGCCCCGCCGCTGGAGCAGCTCGGAGCCGCGGCTATCGAGGGAGCTCAGGGCCAGAAGGAGATGCTCGGTCGAGACGTACTGGTCCTTGAGTTTCCCGGCCTCCTTCACGGCGGCCTTGAGGAGAGCATCGACCCGCGAAGACATGACGGTTTTGCCGCCGGTCTGCTTCGGGAGGCCGTCGAGGATGCGATCGACATCGGTGGCCAGCTGCTGGGTGTCGACACCGAGGCGTTCGAGTGCTGAGGAGACAACGCCTCCCTGCTGATCGAGGGCGGACCTCAGGACGTGTTCGGGCGTGACCTCGGCATGATCCGCCCCTTCAGCGAGTGACTGTGCGCTCGTGAGCACTTCCTGGGCGCGCACGGTGAATTGGTCCTGTCTCATTGGCGAAATCCTCCTTCGAATTGCAGGCAGAATTCTACCGACTGTCTTTGAATGATGTCAAGTAATCTTATTGCTATACAGTCATATAAGAGTCAAATCATGCAATATTGGTCTTGTGTTGCCTGGATTTCTCAGGGCATTGTCGGGCTATCGGCCGCGGGCACGGCCAGGAGTGGAGCCGAAGAACGCCTTGTAGGCGACCACGAAGCTCGCGGCGTTCGCGTATCCGACCTCGTGCGCCACCGACTCCAGAGACAGTTCGGTCGAGCGCAGACGTCGCTCGGCCAGCCGCATCCGGGACGCGGTCTGATAGTCGGAGAGTGTCATTCCATAGACCATCTTGAAGGCCGCGCGCAGCTTCGTCCGATTCATGGCCGCCATCCGGCCGAGCTCCTCGACGTCGTAGTGTCGAGCGGGGTTCTCTTCTATAAGGCTGCGCACGTTCTCGAGGCGCGCGGCCTCGGCCGCGGTCGGCCCCACGGCGCGAGGCACGGAAGCGGACAACGAATCGAGGGCCGAAGCCAGAAACGCGGTCGCCGTCGCCTCCGCGTGAATGTCGAGAAACGCCCGCGGAAGCCTCAGCAATTCATCCAGACTCGAGACCACCGACATGAGTCGGCCGGACACCCGGCTTTCGCGGTGAAAGGGGCGTTTGCCCATGATCACGTCGCGAACCTGGGCGGGAAGCTGGGCCAGCCGGTCACCCAGGCGAGCCTTCAGCACCGAGGGTTTGATGACAATCGAGATCGAGCGCTCGGGTGCCGTTCCGCTGCCGCGGATGATCTTCCCCTTCGGCTGATAGATGAGGGCAAGGTCGAGGCCCTTGATGTCCACGCGCGCTCGACCGATCTGGTACGTCCGGTCTCCGCGCGCGATCAACCCCACGCGAAGGGAAATCCGATCCTCCCGCACCCGCGTGTCGATCTGCGCCGCTTCGGTGTGGGGAGTCGAACACATCGCGAACATCACGAGATCCTGGTTCGAGAAGACCAGGAAGTCCGGGGGGACGGTGCCCGCGATGCTCTCCGTGGGGATCGGAGCCTCCCAGCGGATGATCTCCATCCCGAGATCCCGCAAGTGGGCGCGGAACGTCTCATGCTTGGGTGCGTCACGTATGGAGTAGAGGTGACAGGTCATCTGGGATTCCGGGGCGGCCTTACTCCTGCGGGATCCTACAGGCAGGCCGCGCAGGATCGACATTTCTCCTTTACACTCGAATATGCATATAATCGCACATCATGATTCATGAATATCTTCTTCCCGCGGTGGCCGCGCGCTTCAAGGCGCTGTCCGACCCCGCGCGCCTGCGCCTGCTCTCCTTCCTCCATGAAAAGGAACTGAGCGTCTCGGAGCTCGTGGAGAAAGCCGGCCGCCCTCAGCCGAGCGTCTCCCAGGGACTCGCCCAGCTCTCCGTGGCCGGCCTCGTCACCTCGCGCCGCGAAGGATCGCGGGTCATCTATGGCCTGGCCGACCCGTCGATCGCCAGACTCTGCGACCTGGTGTGCCGCAGCGTCACCGAAAACGCCCGGAAACGCGCTCTGGCCCTGGCCGGGCCGCCCGCCGGAAGGAGCCAGAAGCGTGTTTAACCAAGGCCTGCCCCTCGTTTGTTTCCTGGTCCTCACCGCCCTGACCGCAGACCGCGCGCGCGCCCAGGAAGTGCCGGTTTCTCTCCCCGAAGCCATCGACATTGCGCTTTCCGGAAATGGGGGTCTGCTCGCCGCCCGCGAGCGGGCGCGGGGGGCCAAGGCCCGCTCCGATCAGGCCGATCGGCTGCTCTGGCCGCGTGTCACCTTGAACTCCCAGTGGTCGCGAACCGACAACGCCGCCCTGGTGTTCATGGGCAAACTGACCAGCGGCATCATCGAGGAGAGAGACTTCGCGCCGGCTCTCCTGAACGATCCGCGGGACCGGTCACAGCTGGCGACCCGCCTTTCGGTGGAGGCGCCCCTCGATCCCTTCGGCCGATTCCGACCCCTGAAGGCTCAAAGCAGGGCCCTGGCGAAAGGCGTCGACGCGGCATCGCGCGAACACGCCCTCGAACTCCGCCAGCGGGTCACGGAGGCCTACTTGCGGGCCGCGGTGGCGCACGAGCGGGTCTCCGTGCTCGAGGCCGCGATCGCCGCGGCCCGGGCCCGCGAGGCCGAGGCGGAAACCGAGGTCGGCGAGGGCGCGGCGCTGCGCGCTGACCTCCTTCGCCTGAAGTCGCGACGTCGCGCACGCGAGGCTGAACTGGCCGACCTCGTCGCCGACCGCGCTCAGGCGCTCGCTCTCCTCAACGAATTGCTCGGAGCCCGGGCCGACATCATCTACGTGACCTCGGGGCTTCCCCCTCTTGCCGCCCATCCCATGGAAGACGAGAACACGCTGATCGCGAGGGCCCTCTCGAACCGGCCCGGGCTCGAAGCCCTGAAGCTTCAGATCGATGCCGCAAACCATGCCGCGGAAGCCGAGCGGAGGTCTCGGCTGCCCGAGGTAGGCGTGTTCGCTCATCTGACCGACGATCGCGGAGGCCTCGCGCACGGCGCCCAGTCCTACGCCGTCGGCGCGTCGCTCCGGGTTTCCCTGTTCGATCCCGCGAAGAACGCTCGCCTGGCCGAGGCGCGAATCACCGCGCGCGCCGCGGAATTGGACAGCCAGGCCGCCTCCGACGGTGTGCGCCGCGCGGTTCGCGAAGCGCGCGCGCGCGTCTTTGCGCGCCTCGCCGCGGTTGAAGCCGCCCGCGGGGGAGCGGAGGAGGGCCAGGAGGCCCTCCGTGTGGTGCGGGAGCGGCGGCGCGAAGGCCTCGCAACCCTCACCGACGAACTCGAAACGGAGGCGGCCGCCCTGGGCGCGCAGCTTCGCGAACTCGCAGCACAGGCTGAACTGGCGGTCGCCGAGGCAACCCTCGCCCGCGTCACCGGAGAAACGAAATGAACACCACAGCGAAACTCCTGATGGGCCTCGCGATCCCCGGTCTGATCCCGATCGGCTGCGGAGGCGAACGCCCGCAAACTGAGGCGCAAACCCACGAAGTCCCGGGACAGCCGCCCCGGAACATCACGACCGCCGCCGTGACCCGCGGAACCGAAGCCACGGTTCAGGCTCCGGCCCGCATCCGGTCGCGACAGGAGGCGCGGATCTCCAGCCGCGTTCCCGCGACCGTGGTGAGCGTGCCCTTCCGCGAAGGCGACACCGTCCGCGCCGGCGACGTCCTGGTGCGCCTCGACGACGCGCCGCAACGGGCGGCACTCACCGCCGCCCTGGCCCAGCTTGAAGTCGCTGAGAATGAGAACCGGCGCATCACCAACCTGCTGGCCAGGGGCGCTTCGACACCGCGCGAGGCGGACGGCGTCAAGGCCCGGCTTGAAGGAGCGCGAGCGGCCCTGGCGTCGGCTCGCGACCTTCTCGGCACCACCTCAATCCGCGCTCCCTTCGGCGGTCGCGTGGTCTCCAAATGGGTCAACGCAGGCGACCTCGCAAACCCGGGCGCACCGCTGCTCGAACTGCAGGGCGGCTCGGCCCTTGAACTCGTAGCCGCTCTGGAACCAGCCGACGCCACGGCACTCCGCATCGGCCAGAAGCTCCGCGCGCACGCGGATGGCGTGGAACTCCCGATAGAGGCGACGGTGTACTCGATCTCCGCCGCCGCGGACGAAGCGACCCATCGGGTCGACGTCTTGTGCAACCTCGGCTCCGACCCGGGCCTGAAGCCCGGTCTGTTCGCCCGCGTGGAACTCCCCGCCACCAAAGGCGGAGAACCAGGGCCCCTGAGCATCCCCTTGGAGGCGGTCCTGCGCCGAGGCGGTTTGACCGGTGTCTTCGCGGTGAAGGACGGCCGCGCCTGGTTGCGGTGGATCGCCCTTGGATCGGTTCGAGGAGATCGGGTTGAGGTTCGCGCCGGCCTGGTCGAGGGCGAACACGTGGCCATGGCGATCACCGGCCTCACCGATGGCGCGTCGGTGGTGGAGACGCGTCCATGACCGGACTCGGTCTCGCCGGGCGGACCGCCCGGGCCTTCATCGACAGCAAACTGACGCCGCTCCTCATCGCCGCGTCCCTCGCCCTCGGAGCTTTGGCCCTCCTCCTGACTCCGCGGGAGGAAGAACCGCAGATCCGGGTTCCCATGGTGGATGTCGCGGCTCAGTGGCCGGGAGCCTCGCCCGCGGAGGTCGAGTCCCGCGTGGTGGCGCCCCTGGAGCGCGCTTTCTATGGCATCTCCGCGGTCGAACACGTCTATTCGATAGCGAAGACCGGCGGCGCCTTGATCACCGTCCGCTTCAAGGTCAACGAGTCGAACGAGGACAGCCTGGTCAAGGTATTCGAGCGCCTGAACGCGGTGGCCCCGCAACTTCCGCCCGGAGTCCCGCTGCCGGTGGTCGAACTCCATTCCATCGACGACGTCCCCTTCCTGACCCTGACCCTCGCCTCCGCCACGCTTCCAGGCGGCGAACTACGGGCGATCGCCGCGGAGATGGCCCACGAGATCAGCGAGATCGCCGAGACCAGCAAGGCCTATCTCATCGGCGGACAGCCGCGGATGGTGCGGGTGGAACCGGTCATCGAACGCATGAACGGTTTCGGCGTGAGCCTCCAGGCATTGATGAACGCGCTCCTCGTCGCCGATCGCGAAGAGCACGCCGGAACCTCCGTGGGCGAGAACAAGGAGATCCGGGTGGCGGTGACCGGCCGTTTCTCGAGCGGCGATGAGGTGGCCGGGGCGATCGTGGCGGTGCGCGGCGGGCGCCCGGTCTACGTCCGCGACGTCGCCCGCGTGCTCGACGGCCCCGGAGAAGTGGAGGATGCGGTCTTCCTGCTGCGCGGCCGGGGAGATCCGAATGCGTCGCTCCTGCCCAGTCCGGAGAACGCGGTCACCATCGCCGTCGCGAAACGCCCCGGAGCCAACGCCACCGACCTCGCCAATCTCATCCTGGCCAAGGCCGAGGCCCTGCGCCCAAGCCTGCTCCCCGCGTCGGTCAGCATGGACGTGACGCGGAACTACGGAGCGACCGCCGAGGAGAAGTCCAACGAACTGGTGGAACACCTGCTCATCGCCACCATCTCGGTGGTGGTTCTCATCTCCCTGGCCATGGGCTGGAGGAGCGGGCTGGTGGTCGGGATCGCGGTGCCGGTGACCCTGGCCCTGACCCTGTTCATCTATTTCCTCGCCGGCTACACCATGAACCGGGTGACCCTGTTCGCCCTCATCTTCTCGATCGGCATCCTGGTCGACGACGCCATCGTGGTGGTGGAGAACATCGAGCGGCACTTCCGCGAGAAACGGGGCCAGAGTGTGCTCCGCACCGCCATCGAAGCGGTCGACGAGGTCGGCAACCCCACCATCCTCGCCACCTTCACGGTTATCGCGGCCATCCTCCCCCTGGCCTTCGTGCGCGGTCTGATGGGTCCCTACATGCGCCCGATCCCGGTAGGGGCGTCGGCCGCCATGATTTTCTCTCTGGCCGTGGCCTTCATTGTTTCGCCCTGGGCGGCCACCCGCATCTTCTCTGCGGGCGCCCACGCTCCAAACGAGGAGGCGCCTTCGAGGGAGGGCGCTCCGACCCGAGCCTACCGCCGCATGATGCGCGCGCTCCTCACGTCAACCCGCGCGCGGTGGGTTTTCTTCGGCTCCATCATGGCCATCCTGCTCGCTTCTCTTTCGCTGGTGGGGTTCGGCGCGGTGAAGGTGAAGATGCTGCCCTTCGACAATAAGAGCGAGTTCCAGGTGATGATCGATCACGATGAGGGCACGCCCCTCGAGGTGACGCTTGAAACCGCGACCCTGATGGCGCGCATCCTGGCCGAACGCGGCGACGTCAAGGACATCGAGATCTATGCCGGCACGGCCGCTCCGTACAACTTCAACGGTCTGGTGCGCCACTACTTCCTTCGCAAGGCGCCCCATGGCGCCGACCTGCAGGTGAACCTCGTCGACAAACATCACCGCGATCTTCAGTCGCACGACCTCGCGAAACTCGTGCGGCCGCTGCTCTTTAAGATAGCAACCGAGCGGGGCGCCCGCGTGAAAGTCGTGGAGATCCCGCCTGGTCCGCCGGTTCTCGACACCCTCGTGGCCGAGATCTACGGCCCGGACGCTGCGTCGCGGGAAGCCCTCGCCGCGCAGCTTCTTTCGATCTTCAAGACCACGGACTCGGTGGTCGATATCGACGACTCGATCGAAGCCGAGCGGCCGGTGATCGAGATCTCGGTCGATCGCGAAAAGGCCGGCCTCCGGGGCGTTTCCGCGGCGGCCGTGACCTCGTCGATCAGTGCGGGCGGCGAGGGGCGAACGATCTCCCTGGTGGACGCCCCCGACGCGCGAGAACCGGTACCGATGCGGCTGCGCCTTGACCCCACCGATCGCGCCGATGTCGCGCGCCGTCTGTCTTTGCGCGTCGACACGCCTTCGGGCAGCCAGGTGGCGCTCTCCTCCCTGACCCGGGTGGAACGTCTCAGGGAGCCCCAGCCCATCCTCCACAAGGACCTCAAGCCCGTGGCCTACGTGTTCGCCGACCTCGCGGGGGCCAGGGAGAGCCCGGCCTATGCGCTCGCCGACATGAGTCGCCGTATCGACGAAATCCGTCTGAGCGACGGCTCCAGGATCGAACGGTTGTGGATCGACGCGCCCCTGACCACCGAAAGGCCTTCCATGAAGTGGGACGGCGAGTGGCAGATCACCTACGAGGTGTTCCGCGATATGGGCATCGCTTTCGCCATCGTCCTGGTGCTGATCGCCATCCTGGTCATCGGCTGGTTCCAGTCCTTCGCGGTGCCCCTGGCCATCCTGCTTCCGATCCCGCTCTCGCTCATCGGGATCCTGCCCGGCCACTGGATGTTCGGCGCGTTCTTCACCGCCACCTCCATGATCGGCTTCATCGCGGGGGCGGGGATCATCGTCAGGAACTCCATCATCCTGGTGGATTTCATCGAACTGAAACTCCGGCACGGCATGGACTTGATGGACGCCGTGGTGGAAGCGGGCGCGGTGCGCTTCCGGCCAATGTTGCTCACCGCCGCTGCGGTGGTGGTGGGTTCGTTCGTGATCCTCTTCGACCCGATCTTCCAGGGGCTCGCTTTGAGCCTGATGATGGGCGAAGTGGCCGCCACTCTGCTTTCCCGCATGGCCGTGCCGGTCGTCTACTTCCTGATCGCTCGACGCGGACGGGCGGAGACCCTCCGCCTCGAAGGCCTGGACCTCAACGAAGGCCGTCTGACCCCGAACCCAGAAAACGAATAAGAGAAAGAACCACCATGACCGTAGAAAATGCCGTTCGAGCTCTCGCCGGGACCTTCGTCCTCCTCTCCTTAGGCCTCGGCTACTTCGTCAACCCGGGCTTCTTCCTGTTCACGGCCTTCGTGGGCGCCAATCTTTTGCAGTCGGCCTTCACCGGCATCTGCCCTGCCGCCATGATCTTCAGGAAACTCGGCTTCAAGGAAGGTCGCGAGTGTGCGGCCTCGTAGGGGGCAGGAGGAGCGTCAGCACCTCGAGGCGTCGATCCGCGGCGCACGCCTGAATCTCCCAGCCATCGACCGCCCTCAACACGGCCGGATTCTATCTATCGGGAAGAGCCGGACACGAGCCCCGTCCTAGACTTGAAGCCATGGGCTTCTCAACCCTTCTTCCCCGCGTGCTCATGGTCGCCTCCCTCGGCCCGATAGCCTCTACCGAGGCGCCGTCGATCCTGGTGGGCAGGATTGTGAGGGCGGACCTGCACAAGCCGCCGTACGCCGAGTGGTTCGAGCGGCAGTACTCGGGCTATGAGCCTTCGGCGGCGATCGTGGAGAAACTCAAGGCGCCGCTCGCTGGCCTCTCCGTCGAGGCCTACCTCGGGACCTGGTGCGGGGATTCGCGCCGACAGATTCCGCGTCTCCTTCGGCTGTTGGACACCGCCGGCTTCGACGAGAAGCGGCTCACCATGGTCGGTCTATCGGATCGCACCAGCGAATTCAAGAAGGCTCCCGACAACGCCGAGGCGAAACGGCAGATTCACCGCACGCCTACGATCGTCCTGGTTCGTGACGGCGTCGAAGTTGGGCGGATCGTCGAAACCCCGTCCGCCTCGCTCGAGGCCGACCTGCTCGCGATCATCGAGGGCCGCGGACCGGTTCCAAAGTACGGGGCTGAAGCCTGGGTTCATCGGCTCTTCTCCGAACGCCCGGCCGGGGAGGCGGAGAAAGCACTCGAGTCCTTTGGACCGGAAGTTCTGAAACTCGGCGATCCCGATTCACTGTGGCACTACGCCGAGTACGACCTCCTGCGCAACGGACGCGCCCGCGAAGCGAAGGCGGTCCTGGATCTTCACCTGAAGCTCAACCCGAAGTCCGTGGTCGGGCACGTGCTGATGGCCGAGGCCCTGATGGCCATGGAGCGCAAAACCGAGGCGCTGGCCGCGGCTCTAAAGGCGCTCGCGATCGAACCCTCGAACCGCCGGGCTCAACGCGCGGCCAACCAGCTTCGCGCCCCTCAGCCCTGAGGCGGCGGCGTGATGGCGTCGCTAAGCGGCCCCGCGAGTTCGTCATAGACCCGGTGCACAACGCCCTCCGAGGAGAGGATCGCCACGGAGTTGCCATCGAGCTCGACATCCCCGTAGGGAGTTGTGATGAAGAGATGGACCCCGGGCACCACTTCGATCCGCTTCGGAGGCTCGTGGGGCGGCGGGGTCAGGACCCTGACCAGAAGCGACAGACCCCCGACCACGAGCGCTCGTAACCTTCCCCTCATTCTTCCCTCCATCTTTCCTCGTGAAGTGACCGCGTAACCCGCTGACAGCAAGTCGTGCGCCCGTGGATCCACGTCGCGAAACTCCTTTGAATCCCGAAATCGCCATGCCGGGAGCGGACACCGGGCGTCCCACAAGCGGGCAGGTCCCGACCGGACAGGACACTAAACTCGCGCCACAGTGGCCGATATGCGAAGCCTTCGCCCGTGGATCCGTGGCGGATTGATCCTCCTTCTCGGCGCGAGCACCTTCCGACTGGTCGCGGCCTATGCCGAACGCAGGGTGGCCGAAAGGATCGAAGCCGCGGCAACCAGACTCGGTATCCGCATCACCTACGCCGATCTTCGGGTCGGCCTCTTCCCGCCCTTAAGGATGAGGGATGTGGTCCTGGGCCAGCCGGGTCAATGGACCGCGCGCCTCGAGGGGGTCACCGTCCATCCGCGACTGCGAGGGGCGAACGGTTTCGGCGTCCGCGCGGGAGTTACTCTGGGCAAGGTCACCCTCACCCTCCCCGCGGAGTTCGAGGCGAGCCTGAATCCCACCGTCTGGGAGGTCGACCGCAGCTCCGCCATCCTCGAAGCACCCGTACGAGGCTTGACCTTTAACGCCGGGTCAGGCCCGAGAGGACGAACGTACGACCTGCGGGTTCAGCAGCTGAGCCTCGACGCCCTCGGAGCCATTTCGGTCGAAGGAGCGCGGTCGAAAACCCTGGGCCTCGCCAACGGCGACGCCCACGCCGAGGGCGACCCGCGCAAGGACTTCCAGGCCACCTGGCGCCTTGCCGCCTTCGGGGGCGCGGCCAGCGGCAGCCTCATCGTTTTGCCCGGAACGCCCGAGCCTAAAACCCAGCTCCAGGCGTCGATGAAGGATCTCGACTTCGGCCACATCCTGCGCTCGCTCGGGCTCGAGGTTTCGGAAGCGCCCGACTCGCTCGGCTCGCTCTCGGGAACCCTGAGTGCCAGCGGCATCCTGAGCGACCCCGCGTCCCTCGACGTGATCCAGAACCTGCGCTTTATCGCCCCAAAGCAGAAGCCGCCCGAGGTTCAAAGGGTGCGCGGGGGGTTTGTGCACCACGTCACGACGAACGGAGGTGCGCGCAAGTCGATCGAAGTCTCACCCGCCTCTGCCGACTTCATCGCGATAGCCGACGTGCCGCCGCTCTTCATCCGCGCGCTCCTGATCGCCGAAGACTCCGCGTTTTTCTCGCATCCGGGAATCGACCTGACCGAGATGCCCCGGGCGATCGCCATCAACATGAAAAGGGGGGGAGCCTTCCGGGGCGCCTCGACCATCACCCAGCAACTCGCGAAAAATCTCTTCCTGACCCGCGAGAAGAGCCTGCAGCGGAAACTGCGCGAGTTGTCCTATTCGTTCCTCCTCGAGTCGGCGCTTGGAAAGCAGCGCATTCTCGAGGTGTACCTCAACATCATCGAGTGGGGACCCGGGCTCTATGGCCTGAGGCCGGCGGCGCGTCACTACTTCGACAAAGAACCACCGGCCCTTGGGCCGCGCGAGATCGCGTTCCTGGTCACCTTGATCCCCGGGCCCATCAAGTACCAGGGTTCAATCCGGGACGGCGAAGTGCGGCGGGGCTTCGACACCATGGTCAACAACCTCCTCGTGAAACTGCGATCGGTGGACGCGATCTCAGATGAAGAGTACGAAGCGGCCCGGGCGGAGACTCTGGTTTTCCGCGGACAACCGCCGGTTATCGAAGGAGCCGAGGAGCCGCCCATCGGTCAGTGAATGCCGTGCATGACCTGAACCTTCTGGATGAGCCAGGACCCTCCTCCACTTATGGCGGCCACGAGCAGCAGGACGCCGATCAGGAGGAGGGCAACGGCGACCGGCCTTCGCATGGGCTATTCAAACCCCAGGGCTTCGCGCACCGGCGCGCGGGATGCGTTCCACGCGGGGCACGAAACTCGCGACGGCGCTTAGGGCCAGCGACACCACGAACCAGATCACGAGGCCGCTCGGATCGAAGAGGAAGCTGAGCCCGCTGCGAAACATGGCGCGGGCCACGAAATCGCCCAGGACTCTGCTGAGCGGCCCCGCGATGAGCGCGGCGATGAGAAAACTCATCACCTCAATGGCGAGGCCCTCGGTCACCACGATCAGCCAGACCGCTTTCGACGAGGATCGCCCTCGAGACCGGGCCCTTGGGCGGCCTCCGCGCCCGACTGACCCTTCCCTCGTGCGGCGCGGCGGGCCCCAACTGAGCGCGCAAGGGCTTGCGCGGCCGGACATTGCCGTTCCAGAAACGAACACCCACGCACTGAAATCCTCACATTCCAGAAGGCACGGACATTGCTGCGCTTGCCTTGATCTGAGGTTTAAAAGCGAGGACTTTATGAAACACCCAACTCTCGGCGCTCTCTGCGTGCTCCTGTTTGCCCTGACCGGTTCTTCGGCTGGCGCCGAAAGCAGACTCCCTCAAACCCTCTCCGCGGAGATCAGCCGCAATCAGGCGGTTCTGGATGCTCTCCCGAGTTCGCCCCTCGTGGATGGAGAACGCCCCCGGTTGAAGGGACAGCTCGACGACGCCCTTGCCCTGCTCAAGGCGAATCGCGTTAACACCGCCATCGAAACGCTCTCGTCGGCCATTCCCGGTGTTTCAGGGCTGGCCCGCGCGGGCACCGGCTGGGACGACACCGGCAAGGGACCGGGCAAGGGTATCGAGGCTCTCGCGAAGGAGTGGGAGGACGTGGGCCGGGTGATCCGTCTCGACCGCGCCAGGTTCCCCGCGCACAAGCCCGCCGGTCAATCAGCGTTCATCCGGGCTCAGGCGGAGCAGTCGCTCGGCCAGATCGACGAGCACTACGCAGTCGCGGTCGACTACGGGCGTTTCAGCGACGTGACTTCGGGGGCTTACTACCTGGGGCGCGCCGAAGGTCACCTGGCCCTCGCTCTCTTCCTCTCCCGCCTCACGCCGACCTCGTCCAGGGCGGCGGCCGCGGTCACGTCGTTCGCCGCCCCGATCGCCCGGGTGGAGAACGACATCGTCTCCGCCTATGCACGCACGGGCTCGACCGCGCAGCACACCAACTTCATCCTGGCCAACTCTTCCCTGAAGCTCGCCAAGGAGCTGGATCAGCGCGGCTCTCCCCGAGGCGCGCTCGTGACCATGCTGCGAAGCCTCTTCGCCCTGACCCTCGCCACGATGCCCCCCGCCCCCGCCGACCTCGCGAAAGCCCTCGCGACCAGAGCCGAGGAGTTCGAGAAGCAGTTCGCGGCTTCGGACCGGGACGAGAGCATCGGTGAGGCCTTTGTGGAAAAGGCGCGCATCGCCCTCGAGAGGAGCGAGGCGGGCGGTGAAGCGGCCGACCGCGAGCGCCTCCGGGCCGCGGCACTCATGGGCGCCGTGGTGCCTCGGTACATCGAGGTGACGAAGGGATGTGAGAAGTGATCGAACGCCGCCACGTCTTGAGGGTGATCGCCGGAACGGCGATGGCCACGATCGCGAGGCCTTTGGCCGCCGCACCTCCTCGGAAAGTCCGCGTTACCCTCGTGCGATGGCCCTACACGTGAAACCTGTCCGATCCGGCAAGTTTGCTGGCCAAGGCGGTCGTTCATTCGTTCGGTGAAAAAGCGGAGTTCGTCGAGGAGAACTTCTCGGCGTCAGTCCTCGCGAAGAAGTTCGGCATCAAGTTCTATCCCGCGATCTTCGTGAACGAAGTCCTGATCGCCAAGCCCTCCGACTTCTTCGGCAACACCACCGGTCGCTACATCCCCTGGCGCGAGCCCGGGAATCAGGAGAGGTTTCGCGCCGATCTGACGCGGATGATCGAGATCGCGATGAAAGACACAGGCGCCCTCGAGAAAGAACGGGTGACGCCCGAAACGTCCGCTCCGTCTTCGATCGCGACGCTTCCGGACTTCTCGGTGACCGACCTCTCGGGCAAGACCATCGACGCGAGGGGGCTCAAGGGCAGGGTGAGTGTCGTGGAGTTCTGGGCCGAATGGTGCCCGCCCTGCAAGGGCACTCTGGCCTGGCTCGGGGAAGCGCAGAAGAAGTATGGCGACCAGGTTCAGATCGTCGGCATCGCGGTGGAATCAGAGGAGCCCAACTCAAGGCCATGGTCGACGCATTGAAGCTGCCCTATCCGAATGCCATGGGCTCGACTGAGATCGCCATGAAGTTCGGCGACATCGTGAGCGTTCCGACGCTTTTCGTTTTCGACCGCACCGGGAAAACGGTGCGTGTCTTCTACGGCGCGCCCCCGGACCTGCACGAACAGGTCGAGGCGGCCCTCGCGACGGCGCTCAAATAGGGGGCAGGCAAATTGCGGATCGAGCGGGCATGCGCAGCATGCCCCTACAGTCCTGGGTACCGGATTGTGCCAGCCAGTTCCGTCATATTGCTCAACTCGTGGCGCTTCATGTAGTCGAGAAGGCCCTCTTCGATCTCCGTGTACACCGTCGGCCGTGAGAAGTTCATCGTTCCCACCTGGACCGCGCGCGCGCCCGCGATGAAGAACTCGAGGGCGTCGTTCGCGCAGGCAATGCCGCCGATGCCGATGATCGGTATCTTGACCGCCCGGGCCGCCTGCCAGGTCATGCGCACGGCCAGCGGGCGAATGGCGGGGCCGGAGAGGCCGCCGGTGCCGAACGCGAGTTTCGGTTTGCGCGTCTCCACGTCGATGGCGAGGCCGAGGAACGTGTTCACGCAGGAAATCGCGTCCGCCCCCGCCTCTTCGCATGCGCGCGCGAAGACCGTGATGTCGGTGACGTTCGGCGACAGTTTCGGGATCACGGGCAGACGGCTGGCCTTGCGAACGGCGGCCACCACCTCATGGGTCATCAAAGGGTCGGTTCCGAAGGCGATGCCGCCCGTCTTCACGTTCGGGCAGGAGATGTTCACTTCGAGAGCGTGGACACCCGCGGCCTCGCTCGCCAGGCGTGAGACCTCGGCGTACTCCTCGACGGTTTCACCACAGACATTCACGATGACCGCGGTGTCGAACGCGCGCAGCTGGGGAAGGACCTTCTCGACAAAAGCCCGGATGCCCACACCCTGAAGTCCGATCGCATTCAGAAGGCCCGCCGGCGTCTCGGCGATCCGCGGAACCTCGCAGCCGTCGCGCGCGGCCATGTACAGGCCCTTGGTCACGATCCCGCCCAGGGTCGAAAGATCCACGACACCGGCGATCTCGACGCCGTAGCCGCAGGTGCCCGATGCGGCGAGCAGCGGGTTCTTGAGCTTCAGGGAGCCGATCTGGACGCCGAGGGAGGGAGAACGGGTCATATTCACCGGGGCCAGACCACGCGCGCCGAATCGAACACCGGACCCTCGGTGCAGGCGGGGCGATTCTTCGGGCGAGGTTCGCCCGGTTCCTGGATCTTCACCACGCACCCAAGGCAGGTCCCGACACCACACCCCATCCAGGGATCCAGACTGACCTCGCACGGAAGGCCCCGTTCCGCGGCAATCTTCGCCACCGCGTGCATCATCGCTTCCGGGCCGCATGCGTAGAGGCGCGCGGGTCCGCGGTCGCGGTCGAGCGCGTTCAGCAGAGGGACCGTGACACGACCGTGCTCGCCCCGCGACCCATCATCCGTCGACAAGGTGAGCGGAATGCCGCGCCGCTCGAGCTCAGCCACGAGCGGCAGCTCCGGGGCGCTTCGACCGCCGTAGAAGAGATGGAAGGCTGCGGCCCCCTTCAGGTGCCGAGAAAAGAGCGCGAAGGGCGCGACGCCATATCCGCCGCCCACGAGGTGCACTCTCTCGCCGGACGCCGGCGCCGTGAAACCGTGGCCGAGCGGTCCCAGCACGCGGGCGTTTTCACCCTCGCGCAGGTCAAAGACCGCCATTGACCCGGGTCCCACGGCCTTCAGGAAGATCGTGAACCGGCCCGCGACCGGATCGGTGTCCATGATCGAGAACGGCCGCCGCAGGATCAGGTCGGTCCCGGCCTCCGGCTGGATCATCGCGAACTGACCGGCTTGCGCCTGCGCGATCTCGGGATGCTCGAAGGTCAGCAGGACATAGGAGCCCCCGAGCGAGTCGCGGGTCAGCAGACGGCACACCCGGTCTGCCACCGCGCGGGCCGGCCGCGAACTCACTTCTCTCCGTCTCTCGCGACGCCGGCCCTCACGGCCTCCAATCGCGACTCGAGGTCCCGCACCCGCCTGATGAGGTCGGGCAGTTGTTTGAGGCCCGCGCTGACCTTGAGCCAGGTCCGGGCGTCATACGCGGGACTTCCCGCCAGCCGGGATTTCGACGGAATCTCGCCGTGGAGGCCGGACTGCGCGCTCGCAATCACATCGTCGCCCACGGTCACATGGTCGGCCACGCCGACCTGCCCGGCGAGAATGACGCGATCGCCCACGGTGGTGCTTCCCGCCACACCCACCTGTGCGCAGATCACCCCGTCTTCGCCGATGTGAACGCTGTGGCCGATCTGAACGAGGTTGTCGAGCTTGGTTCCCCGGCCGACCCGGGTCACGCCCATGGACGCCCGATCGACCGCGGTCAGAGCGCCGATCTCGACGTCATCCTCGATCTCGACGATGCCGACCTGGGGAATCTTCACGTACTTGCCGTGGGCGTCCCGGGCGAAGCCGAAGCCATCGGCGCCGATCACGGCATTGTTGTGCACGATGACGCGGCGCCCGATCCGGCAGCCCTCGCGTACGGAAACCCCCGCGTGAAGGATCGTGTCCTCACCCACGAAGGCGTCCTTGTACACAACCACGTGAGGGTGAAGCACCGACCTTGCGCCGATCGACGCGCCGCGGGCCACCGAAACAAAGGCGCCCAGGTGAGCGGTGTCGTCCACTTTGGCCGTGGGATGAACCACGGCGGTCGGATGGACTCCGGGAAGCTCGGGAGTCACCGGATGGAGGATGGCGGCCGCCCGTGCGTACGCGACATAGGCATCCTTAACCAGAACCACGGCGGCGAAGGACGGGGCGCCGGTCTCGGGTGCGACGAGCGATGGATCGCTCAGGATGAGAACGGAGGCGCGGCAGGAGAGAAGCTGCGGGCGGTATTTCGCGTGGGACAGGAAGGAGATCGACCCTGGGGTCGCGGTTTCAAGGGGCGCCACACGGTCCACCTCGACCGAGGCGTCCCCGCGCACCTCGCCCTCAAAGTGCCCTGCGAGTTCGCTCAGCCTCAAGGCTTCGGGGGCACGGTGGCGGCCTTTGCCGCGGGAGTTCCCGTGGCCGCGGCCGCGGCCGCGACCGACTTCCCTGCGACCACCGGCCCGTTCAACACCGCACCCTCGCGAACCACGAGTTGACCGGCGTCGATGGTCCCGGTGACCCTTCCGGTTTCGAGGACCACCACCTTGCGCGACGAGATCTTCCCGGAGAACGCCCCTCCTATCTCGGCCAGTTCGGATCGCACCGTGGCGTCGACGTTTGCGGAAGGCGCCAGGACGAGAGTGCCGGTCAGCTGGATCTCGCCCTTGAAGCCACCCGCGACCGTGGCGTCTTTCCCGCTGATCTTTCCCTCGATCGACGTGTCGGCGTCGATGAACGTACGGCCGGGTTCTTGAGCCATGGCGGCGATCTTAACTGCTGGGGCAAGACCCTATCGAAACGCCGGAGACACCCGAAATCCGGCTCAACGACGGCCCCTAACTTCAACCTGTTGAATTCACATCCGGATAGATGAATCGGACATGAGATTTCCGTCACATTCCCGCCTCCGTCCGGTCCGCGTGGCGTCACGCCCACAAGTCAGCATTCGAGGACCACAAGAGTGTGGAAGGCTTGAAACATGACGAGTCTCACAGAGCGAGGAAACCTGGCACGTTCCATGCTCGTCTACTCCCGTGAAGACGCACCACCCAGGGCCAAGTGAAAGGGGCCGATCGCAGATCATGACACTCGACAAGACCATCAAATACGCCGGACTCGCGATCGCAGGAGGTGCGATTGGGGCGGCGATCGGCATTCTGGTCGCCCCGGCCTCGGGCGCCGAAACCAGGCGGAAGATCTCGGACCGGATCGAGTCAGAGCGGAACGAATTCCTGAAGAAGATGCGCCGGGATCCCCGCAGCGAAGACGGGTATCCCTACTCCGTCATTTCGGCCTAGCTTGGGTGTGCGACATGAATGTGGGTAGGGTCAAGCGGCCCGACGCTCCCAGTACTGCTCCCAGCGACCGCTCACGGCGC
>ENA-ORBV01001213-ORBV01001213.1-microbial-mat-metagenome-genome-assembly--contig:-NODE-1213-length-57906-cov-8.552145_pt1 | contig 57906 bp, 52 predicted proteins | sample MGYA00237777_ERZ505514 | MGnify/ENA primary metagenome ERZ505514 (study PRJEB26160, sample SAMN06269048) | microbial mat metagenome | isolation source: Oligotrophic lake microbial mat | place...
GCGTCCGCTCGCGCTCCAGGATCTCTGCGTCAGCGCGCCGCCAGGTCGCCACATCCACCTCGCGGCCCAGGCTGCCGGCGAAGTACGCCCTGGTCTTGGCCACCAGCTCTTCGGCGTTGTCCTGGAAGCCGAACGTGGTGTCGAGCATGGCGGCCGGGGCGCCGGCCAGGTCGGTCTGCTCGAAGATCCGGCGGTGGGTGCGGTTCATCGTGGGGGCGGTCTCGCCCGACCCCATGATTGCTATCAGGCTCATGCGACTCCGGTGGCTCTGGTGACGAGGTCGGCGGCGAACCCTGACAGGTCGGCGGCGACGCGGCGCGGGAACTGGGCGTGCAGGTCATGATCGGCGTCGTCGTAGCGCAGCACCCGGGCATCGGGAAGCCCGCCGACCGCCTCGTCGACCGCCGAAGCGATGGGGGAGGCGGGGCCACCGGCGGGCATCAGCAGGGAAGGCACCGTCACCTCGGGGTACAGCTGCCGGGGGTCGGCGCGGTACAACGATTCCAGGATGCTGCGGTGGTGCTCGCGGGCCAGCCGGTTGACCACCCGGCCCGAATCGTCGACGCGCAGGTTGGCCAGGGTGGCAGCGATGCCGTCCTCGGGCCAGTCCGGGTGCCCCGCCCGCAGTCCGGCGCGGATGCCGTCGAACGTGACGCCGGCCGGGATCACCGGTGGGGCCAGCACCTGCCAGCACTCGTCGAAGGTCGCGAACCGGTGACCCAGCCGGATCCAGCCACCGTCGAGCAGCGCGATGCCGTCGACGGAGCCGGGGTGCCGGGCGGCCAGCGTCAGGACCACGTTCCCGCCCCAGGACTGCCCGGCCGCAACCACAGGCCGTGGCGTGTCGAGCCCGGAATCGAGCACGCGCAGCACCCGGGCCAGGTCCGCGGCGGCAGTCTCGGTGTCGTACCCGGAGGTGGCATCGGGGGATCGGCCGTGACCCCGGGCATCGACGGCCACACTCCGGTAGCCCGCCACCGCCAGCTGCTCGGCCACGCCGTCCCACAGCTGGGCGTTCGACGCCAGGCCGTGGACCAGCAGGAACGTTAGCCGGGCGGGGCCCACCGAGTCGAGGGACCGGGTCGCCAGCGTGATGCCGTCACCCACGTCAACGAACTCCTCTTCGAACATCATCGTCCTAACACACCATCGCGGCGCTCGCCGCCCGGATCAGCCCGGTCACGGCGGCGATCGCCAGGGAGTCGGCGGCCGGGACGACGAATGCGGCCTCGCCGCGCACCCGCGCCGCGACGGCCTCGACCATGAGCTGGTAGGGGTCGACGGGGCCGAAGCTCTCGATACCGGGTCTCAGCTCGCCGGCGGGGTCGGCGATCACCAGGTCACAGGGCGAGTGCCAGGTGGTGAACGGCTTGCCGTCCAGGCGCAGCACTGCCTCGGTGCCGGTGATCGTCGCCGATTCCTCGCGGGCGCCGGCGATCGCCGCCCGGATGTCCACGACCTGCCCGGCAGGCGTGGTCAGCCTCACGTCGGTGCGCAGGTCGACGGGTGCGAGCGGGCTCAGGCCGGCCGAGGACGTCACGCTGACCGACTCCAACGCTAGGGGGCCGGCCCGGTCGCCGAAGCCCGCGATGGCCCAGCGGGCCACGGACAGCGGGTACACACCGACGTCATACAGCGCGCCGCCGCCGCGGTCGGGATCGAGCCGGTAGTTGCCAGCTGACGCACCTGCCAGGTCGGTGTCGTCGAAGCAGAACGCACTGTCGACGCTGACGACTGAGCCCAACTCGCCCGCCGCGACCAGCTGCTCTGCCCGGCGGGTCCGCGGGTGCCAGCGGTACATGAAGGCCTCGACCAGCAATCGGTCGGCCGCTTCGGCGGCGGCGAACGCTTGGGCAGCCGTCGCCTCGTCCAGCGCCAGCGGCTTCTCGCAGAGCACGTGCTTGCCTGCCCGAAGCGCGGCGATCGCCCAGGGCACGTGCGCCTCGTTGGACAGACTGATGTAGGCGACCTCGACCTCGGGGTCCTCGAGGAGTGCCTGGTAGCCGGCGTGGACCCGGCCGGCGGGTGCCAAGGCGGCGGCCCGACCGGCGTCACGCGCGGCGACCGCCTGCAGCACCGCCCCGCTCGCGGCGTGGACGGCGGGCGCCAACGCGCGTCCCGCGATCCAGCCCGCTCCGAGGAAGCCGAACCGGACCGGCTCGGGCGCGGCCCGGTTCAGGACGGCACCACGGGCCGGCCGCCGTCGGCGGCGGACTCGGCGGCGGCCTCCAGCACCGCCATGACGCGGCGACTGGACTCGCCGGTCACCTGCATCGGCAGCCCCAGCAGCAGGGCGTCCGTCAGCTCGCGGTGGAAGGCGTACGGCCCGCCCGCTGGGGTAGCGAGCCGGGTCACCGAGCCCTCGGCGTCGTGCAGGTCCAGCACGGGCGGCGAGTCTGCCGGGGCCAGGACGTCCTCGGCCAGCGTGCCGACGTCGGTGCGGGTCACCACGCGCTCGACCCGCCAGTTGCCGACGATCGCGCCCCTGGTGCCGAGCACGTACCAGCGGGGTTTGCGGGCCGCCGCGAGGTCGGAGTAGACGAACTCCGCCTCCACGCCGTTGTCGAAGAGCACGGTGAGCCGGGAGTGGTCGGCGTTGGTGACGTCGAACCACATCCGCTTGTGCGTCATCGCCGTCACCGCGGTCACGGGAGCGTCGATCAGGTCGAGGATCTGGTCGACGACGTGGGCACCCCAGTCGAAGAACGCCCCGCCGGAGACCCCGGCGTCTGAGTGCCACAGGTTGCACGGGTGCCCATACCCGCCGACGAAGGTCTCGACGTGGAAGACGTCGCCGATCCGGCCACTGCTTACTGCCCGGCGGATGGCCAGGTGATCGGGATCGAAGCGCCGGTTCTGGTAGACCACGGCCAGCAGGTCCCGTTCGGCGGCGCAGGCCAGCACTCGGTCGGCGTCGGCGGTGTGGATGGCGAACGGTTTCTCCACGACGACGTGCTTGCCTGCCGCCAGCGCCCGCAGCGCCCACGCCGCGTGGGTGTCGGGTGCCGTTGAGACCACGATGAGGTCCGTCGCGTCACCATCGACGAGTGCGGCGGCGTCGCTGCCGGAGGTGGCGTCCGGGGCGAACCGTTCGGCCACGGCGAGTCGGGCCGGGTCCTTGTCGCAGACCGCGTTCAGCTGGAGTCCGGCGACGGCGTCGATCGCCCGCGCGTGCTCCAGCCCGATGGCGCCGAACCCGAGCAGTCCCACCCGGATGGGTCGTTGCAGGCTGGGCATTCCCAAGAGCCGTCGCAGCGCCAGCACGAACAGCCGTCGCGCCGCTGGCGAGGACACGGCCTCGGCGGTGGTGCCGAGCGTCCACGCCAGGCATCGGCCCCGGATGGCCGCCACGGGGTGTCGGCCCAGACCCACGGCGGCGTCGAGCAGCACCTCGACGTCGTCGGCCACCTTGTCCACGAGCAGGACTCGATCGCTGACATGGGTGTGCTCACCGAGATGGGCAAGGCCGGCGTGGTCGTGGTCGGCCAGTCGCTCACCGAGGGCCCCGGCGGCGGCGCTGGGCCGGACGCGGACGTCGTGGACGGGGGTCGCGGCGCGGGTGAGCAGGCCCGTGAGTTCGGTGTGGTCACCGATGGCGTCGGTGTGCAGCGTGGGTCCGGCCAGCACGAGAGGGGTCTCCAGCCTCGCCAGTGCCGCCTGGTCGGCGCGTGGCAGCGGGGCGTCCGCCCAGACCACTGTGATCTCACCGGAGGCATCGCCCGGACCGGCCGCGGCGCCGGAGTGACTGCTGAAGCCCGCGCGCTGCAGGTACTCGCGCAGCGCGGTGATCTCCGCATCGAGGGCAGGATCGGAGATGCGCTGTACCCAGCGCAGCCGGCGTCGCGGCTCGAGCAGCGTCATGACAGGAAGGCTAGGGCCCCGCCTGCGAGCGCTGACGCGGGCCTGCGTGACGTCGATGACGACATGGCGTGGGCCTCGTCGTACTACGTCGCCAGGTCGAGTCCGTAGCGGTCATCGACTGAGCACTTTCGGCCGCTGATGCTTCCGCCGGCCACTACTCACGTCGGCGGCCCGGCCGGCCGGGTGTCGCCGAACCGCTGCTCCACGAGGGCGAGGATCGCCTCGACCCGGACGGCATCCTCCTCGACGTCCTCGGCGGTGAGCCGTGGCAGGTCTCGTCCCGGGTACTCCACCTCGTGCCGCCGCCGCCGGATCCGGTCGAGGGGGCGGACGGTCGCCGCGTGGGCCTCGCCCAGCAGGGCGAGTGCGGCGTCGTGCACGACCATGTGACCGCCCTTCATGGTGGGCCTCAGCCCGGCGGACTCCAGCAAACCGACGAGGCTCTTGCGGGCGACACCTTCTGCAGCCGCCCGATCGCGACCATCCGCTCGAGACCATCCGCCGGACCGGCATCGCCGGAAGGGGGCCGCCGCGTCATGTTGTGCCCGCCATTGCGGGTCTGGTGCTCTTGCCGTGGCCGTGGCCGTGGCCGTGGCCGTGGCCGTGGCCGTGGCCGTGGCCGTGGCCGTGGCCGGTGCTGCTGCTGGGGCCGTCGGTGTCCAGTGGCAGCCGGATGATGGGACGTTCCCGCAGTGAGACGAGGAAGGGGTCGTCCTCGCCGCTGACCTCGTTCCGGCCGCGCCAGGCCGCCGGGCGGATCCGCGTCAGCGACACTGGGCGGCCCAGGCGGGCCTCGGCCTCGCGCGCCGCAGCGGACACAGCCGGAAAGACTCCTTACATGGTGTGTAAACCTTGGCGTGATCGCGTCGGCTGGTCGGCCGCTACGACACTCTTCCTGCAGGAATGGCGGAAGAGGTCACGCGCAGCACACGTGGTGGCGTCCAGCCGTGCCCGACGAAGGCTTCGCTGACTTCCTGCAATAGGTCGGGGGTGACGCGGGGTGGGCACAGCGCGATGGCGGAGCCGCCGAAGCCGCCGCCGGTCATCCGGGCGCCGAGCGCACCGGTGGCCAGCGCCTGGTCCACGACGGCGTCGAGTTCGGGGCAGGAGACCCGGTAGTCATCGCGCAACGAGACGTGCGAGCCGGTCATCAGCGGACCGAGGCCGGCGGGGCGGCCGTCGCCCAGGGCTTCGGCTGCCTGGCTGACGCGTTGGATCTCGGTCACGACATGGCGGACGGCCGCGCGTTCGTCATCATGGCGCAGCCGCCGCAGTGCGTCGGGCAGGTCGGCTGGGTCGAGGTCGCGCAGCACCCGCAGACCCAACCGTCGCGCCGCGGTCATCGACAGTTCGCGCCGTTGCCCGTACTGGCCGTCGACCAGGGTGTGATGGGCCTGGGTGTCGACGATGACGAGTTCCAGGCCGGCCTCGGCCAAGGGGGTGTCCAGCGGGATCTGTCGGGCGGTGAAGTCCCTGCAGTCCAGCAGCATGGCGTGGCCGGCGCGGGCCCGCAGCGACACCGCCTGGTCCAGGCCCCCGGTGTTGGCCCCGGCGATCTCGTTCTCGGCGCGGACGCAGGCGGCCGCCAGCGCGATCCGCCCCGCCTCGTCTGCCGCCGCGGCTCCCCGCAGGCCCAACAGGTCGGCGAGCGCGACCGCTACCGCGCACTCCAGCGCCGCCGAACTCGACAGCCCGGCGCCTAGCGGCACCGCGCCCTCCACCCAGGCGTCGAAACCGCGGATGTCGTGGCCGACCTGGCGCAGCGCCCAGCCGACCCCAGCGACATACCCGGCCCAATCGGGCACCGGGTCCACTCCGACCCGGTCCAGGTGACCGGACCAGACCTGGGGCCGCTGCCCCGACCCGAGCCGGATCACCCCGTCGGTTCGCAGCCGCAGCGCCACGGCGGTCCCGATGGGCAGCGCCACCGGCAGGCACAGGCCCTCGTGGTAGTCGACATGCTCTCCGATGAGGTTGACCCGGCCGGGAGCCCACCACACCCCCGCTGGGTCGGTGCCGTACTCGCGCGTGAACCGGTCGGCGGCGACGGCGGCCTGCTGCTCCCGCTGCGGCACCTCGATCGCGACCATGACCGGGACCGGCGTCACGCGACGACCTCACGCAGCCGGTCGGCGATCCGCTCCGGCGTGGTGTCCGAGATCCACGCTCCCATCGCCGACTCCGACCCGGCCAGGTACTTGAGCTTGTTCGGTGCCCGCAGCACCGAGAACACCTGCAGGTGCAGCCGCGGCAATCGGTCCGGTTCGTCGCGGCCTGCCAGTGGAGCGGCGAACCAGCCGGCGATGTAGGGCAGCGTGACGCCGTCGAAGAACCGGTCGCATGCGCGTAGCAGCTGGGGGTAGGCGACCGCCAACTCGGCCCGCTCCGCCTCGTCCAGCGCGGCCAGGTCCAGCACGTGCCGGTGGGGGACCAGGTGCACCTCGACCGGCCACCGGGCCGCCGCGGGCACGAACGCCGTCCACCGCTGACCGGACCAGACGACGCGCCGCCCGCTGCCGGTCTCGGCCGCCAGGATCGCGCCCAGCAGGTCGGTGCCTCTCGTGTCGTGGTGGGCCGCGGCACTCGTGACGTGCTGCGCGGTGCGCGGCGTGACGTAGGGGTAGGCGTAGATCTGGCCGTGAGGGTGCGACAGGGTGACGCCGATCTCACGGCCGCGGTTCTCGAAGCAGAACACCTGTTGCGCACCGGGCAGCGCGGACAGCTCCCGGGTGCGGTCGGCCCACGCCTCGATGACGGTCCGCACCCGCTCGGTCGGCAGCTGGGCGAAGGAGGCATCGTGGTCGGAGGTGAAGCACACCACCTCGCAGCGCCCGGCAGCGGCCCGCTCCGGCCACAGTCCGATGCCGTCCACGAGGCTGTCCGGTGCCGCGTCGCGTGGGCTGAGCGAGGGGAAGCGGTTCTCGAACACGGCGACGTCGTAGTCGTCGGCGGGGATCTCCGACGGGGCGCCCGGCCGGGTGGGGCACAGCGGGCAGGCGTCCTTCGGTGGCAGGAACGTGCGCTCGTTGCGGTGGCTGGCCATCGGGATCCACTCCCCGGTCAGCGGGTCGCGCCGCATCCGCGAGCCGCCACGGGCGGGTTCCAGGGGACGGGTGTCGGCACCGGCGCGGGCGGCGCCCGACACCCACGGCTCGCTGTCGTCGAAGTAGAACAGGTCGCGGCCGTCCGCCAACGCGATGGCGTGCCTGCGGAACCGGTGACCGATCACGTCGCCGACACCCCGACCGGGCCCACCGCCTGCTCGACCGCGGCTTCCAGCCGGGGCGCGATGACCAGCCGGCCGACCAATGTCGCCATCGCCGCGCGCTCCTCCTCTCCCAGCTGGTCATCGGTGACGAAGACGTCCACTTCGTCCAGCCGGATGATCGTGGTGAGCCCGACCAAGCCGTACTTGCTGTGGTCGGCCACCACGACGGTCTGCGCGGCGGCGCCGATCAGCGCCTTGTTGGTCGAGGCCTCGACCATGTTGGGTGACGTGCACCCCGTCCGCGGGCTGAAGCCGTGGACGCCGAGGAACAGCAGGTCCACGTGCAGGTCCCGCAGCGCGGCCACCGCGATCGGGCCGACCAGGGCATCCGAGGGGGTCCGGGTGCCGCCGGTGAGGTAAACCGTGCGGTCCCGCCGCTGCGGATCGTGCAGTTCCTCGGCCACGGCGAGGGAGTTGGTGACCACGGTGAGGTCGGGCAGGTCCCGCAGCTCCCGAGCGACCTCCAGCGTCGTCGTCCCCCCGGACAGCGCCACCGACGACCCGGGTGCCACGAGGGCGGCGGCCACCCGGGCGATGCTCAGCTTCTCCTCGCGGTTGGCGCCCGCCTTGGTGATGAACTGCGGTTCGTGGCTGGAGTGCGGGGCACCGGCCAGGGTGGCGCCGCCGTGCACCCGGATCACCAGGCCGCGGTCGGCCAGCGCCGAGATGTCGCGGCGCACGGTCATGTCCGAGACCCCGAGCTGGTCGACGATCTGGCTGACCCGGACGCCGCCGGTGCGCCGGATCGCTTCCAGGATCTCCTCTTGCCGCTGCCGGGCGAGCACGGTCACGCCCGTCGCACGACCGCCACCGCGCCGGGTGCGAGCCGCAGCACGCCACTCGTGCTGGTGGTGCCAGTCACGAGGTCGGTGCCGTCCACCGCGATATCGCAGCCCACGCCGGTGTGGTCGATGACGATGAGGTACTCGCGGCCGTCCGGGTGGCGCCGCGTCACGGCCTCGGTGCCGCCAGGCAGGCCGGCGAGGACCGGGTTCACCTCGGCATCGGTGAGCACCCGGGCCAGAACCGCGTCGACGGCGTCGGGTCCCAGGCGCGTGGCCACGTACCAGGCGGTGCCGCGGCGGGTCAGCGCGGGTGACCCGGCGGCTGGGCCGTCGGAGAACTCCGCAAGCACCTCGGTGCCCGGTGCCGCCCGGCCACGTTCGGTCCACACCGTGGCGGCGATCCCGTCGAGTGCTTCCCAGTGCGGCGCTGCCAGGGTGACCGTGGCGCCGTCGAGCAGCGGCGAGAACTCCTCGACCCGGATGCCCAGCAGGTCACGCAGCGCGCCGGGGTAGCCGCCGAGCACGATGTGGTCCCGCTCGTCGACGATCCCGGAGAAGTACGTGACGAGCACCTGGGTGCCGGCCTGCGCCGCCACGCCGAGGGCGGCCACAGCCTCCTCGGACATCACGTGCAGGCTGGGCACGATCACCGCGCTGTAGCCGGCAAGCTCGGCGCCGGCGGCCACGATGTCGGTGGTGACGCCCGCCCGGCGCAGTCCGGCATACCACGCCAGCACCTCATCGGCGTATCGGTGCAGCGTCGAGGGCTTCGAGGGGGCGTCGGTGGCCCACATGGACGGCCAGTCCCAGATCAGGGCGACGTCGGCGACCACCCGGCTGCCCGCGATCTCGCTGATCGCCCGCAAGGAGTCGCCGAGGTCCACGACCTCTCGCCAGACCCGGCTGTCCCGCCCGGCGTGCGGCACCAGGGCCGAGTGGTACTTCTCGGCGCCGGCGTGGCTGGCCCGCCACTGGAAGTACCCGACGGCGTCGGCGCCGCGGGCGACGTGGGCCAGGCTGTCGCGGGCCAGTTGCCCGGGCGCCTTGGCGAGGTTGACGGTCTGCCAGTTGACCGCGCTGGTCGAGTGCTCCATGAGCACCCACGGGGCGCCGTCGGCCAGACCGCGGGTCAGGTCACCGGACAGCGAGAGTTCGACGTGCGGCTCGGCCATCGCGCCGGACAGGTAGTGGTCGGTGCTGACGATGTCCTGATGGGGCGCCCAGGAGAAGTAGTCCATGTCCCGGATCGCGACCATGGTCATGAAGTTCGTGGTCACGGGGACTCCGGGCGAGAGCCGGTGCAGCAGGTCCCGCTCGGCGATGTGCCCTGCCAGCAGCGCGTCGGAGCAGAAGCGGTGCCAGTCGAGCATCGCGCCGGGGTTCTCGATGGCGGTGGTGGCCCGCGGCGGGACGATGTCGGCGATGTCGGCGTAGCGCTGCGACCAGAAGGTGGTGCCCCACGCCTGGTTGACGGTGTCGAGGTCGCCGTGGCGCTCCAGCAGCCAGCGACGGAAGTGCTCAGCACTGACGTCACAGAAGCACTGGCTGTTGTGGCAGCCGATCTCGTTGTTGACGTGCCACATCGCCAGCGCCGGGTGCTCGTGGTAGCGGGTGGCGAGCTGCTCGACCAGGGCAAGCGCCCGCTGCCGGTAGGCCGGGCTGGAGGGGCACCAGGTCTGCCGGCTGCCGTGACTCAGCCGGACACCGTCCCGGGTCACCGGCATCGCCTCAGGGTGCAGCCGGGCGAACCACGGCGGCGGCGAGGCGGTGGCGGTGGCAAGGTCGACGGCGATGCCCGCCTCGCCGAGTCGATCCATCACGCGGTCGAGCCAGGCGAACTCGAAGCGTTCGGGCTGCGGTTCCAGCAACGCCCACGAGAAGATGCCGAGGCTGACGAAGCCGAGGCCGCACTCGGCCATCAGCTCGACATCCTCGTCGAGCATCTGGTCGGGCCCCTGCTCGGGGTTGTAGTCGCAACCGAGGACGACACTGTCTCGGGGCCAGGGACGCATGTGTCCAATCTTTCACCAAAGTGCGGACAGGAGTCAACATATCCGCACAGTGCGCCGAGGCGCGCGTTCGGTCGTGCGAGCCTCAGCCGACGGCGTCATGCCAGGGCCGAGACGGTGTGGTCATGGCGACCCCGGGGGCTTGGCGTCCCGCCGTCTCCATGAGCATGCCGAGGTCGTGGTCATGGCAGGCGTCGGCCAGGGAGTACGGCAGGTCACCGGTCGCGAATCCAGCCGTCACGTGCCGCAGAACGGTGGCCACGGCGATCTCGTCGTCGGACAGCCGTGCCGGCGCGAACGGGTTGCGCCAGACCTCCTCGGCGCCGAGGTGCAGCGCCACCAGGTGGGCGCCGCGCAGGTCGTCGCCGATGCCCGCCTGATCACGGCGCAGGTCCGCAGCATGGGCGGTGCGGACGTCGGTGGCCCAGCGCACCGTGAGGCCGTCGATCTCGCCGTGAGATCCGCGGATGCTCAGCCGGGTGTGGCGGATCGGGGAGAAGTACGCCGACTCGGAGAAGTCGAACAGCGCGGTCCGGCCGGCGCCGAAGTCGAGCATCGCCACCAGCGTCTCCTCAGCCACCACGCGATCGAGGTCGGCCGGACCCGCTCGGCCCGGGGGTTCGACGATGGTGCCGGGCACCGCGTGCGCGCTCAGCCCGACCGGGCCTCGTCCGGCGCCGAGAGCCTGCCTGATCACGGCGATCCCGTGGTAGCGGTAGCCGACGCCCGCCATGACGTGCTGCACCGTACCGAGGCGACCGGAACGCGCGATCCGCAGCGCCGCGTCGATCTGCGGGCGCCATGGGTACTCCTCGGCGACCGCCACCCGGGCATTCGGCCCGATGTCGTCCCACAGTCGCAGCAGGTCGTCCAGGCCGGCCGCCGGCGGCGTCTCGGACAGCACCGGCACACCGGCGGCCACGCAGCTGCGGATCGCGTCGGCCGCGCCCGCCCATGGCGCGCACGTCACCACCAGGTCGCCCGGGTCGGTGCCGAGCAACGCGTCGAGGCTGGTCACGGTCGCGACGCCGAAGCGCTGCCCGACGTCGCGGCGATTGGACTCGCTGCCCGACGCCACGGCGCTCACCTCGAACGCCTCCGGCAAGGCCTGGGCGATGCGCAGGTAGAACCTGGCCCGCCACCCGGTACCGAGCACCCCGAAGCGGACCGGTCTGCCAGTGGCCATGTGGCTCTCCTTCCGGCGAAAGCATCGAGCATCATGACACGTAACAGAACGGCAACAGAGGAGCATGGGTCGACGTGGGGTCTTGACACTGTGCCGCCCGCTAGGCAGGCTGCCAACCCTGTAGGTTTCTGTTCGGTCGCTCACGATCCACCATCCGGGCTGGGACCGCACGCCAATGAATGAACATTGTCGCTCGAACGACGGTCGGCGCTGCTGCCGGCCCACAGGAGGCAAAGGTGCCCGCACGTTCCCGCTCGTCGGTGCTCAACGCACCGACCAGCTCGCTCATCCTTCCGTCGTCCCCCCTCTCGCGCCGCCGTGTCCTGCAGGGCAGCGCCGGTCTGGGGGCCATCTCCGCGCTGGGCGGCCTCACGGCGTGTGGCTCGGGATCTGGTTCCGCCTCAGGGGAGGTCACCCTCGGCTCCAACCGCGGTGACGAAGTCCCCCGCAAAGCCGAGGACGCGGTCATCGCGGCGTTCGAGGAGCAGTCCGGCGCGACCATCAGCGCCAACGTCCTGGACAACGAGACGTTCCAGGAGAACTTCAACTCCTACCTGCAGGGCGACCCGGACGACGTGTTCACGTGGTTCGCCGGTTTCCGTGCCCGCTTCTTCGATGACCAGGGCTTCACCGGTGACCTCACCAACGTGTGGGAGACCATCGGCTCGGGGTACTCCGACGCCTTCAAGACGGCGTCGACCAACGGCGAGAAGCAGATCTTCGTGCCGTTCTACAACTATCCCTGGGCGGTGTTCTACCGGACCGACGTGTTCGACGAGAAGGGCTACACGGTCCCGACGACTCTGGAGGAGTTCGAGGAGCTGTGCAAGCAGATACAAAGCGACGGCCTCGTCCCGGTCGCGCTGGGCGACAAGGACGGCTGGCCCGCCATGGGCACGTTCGACATCCTCAACATGCGGATCAACGGATACGACTTCCACATCGACCTGCTGGCCGGCAACCAGAAATGGGACGGCCCCGAGGTGCGGGACGTGTTCGACACCTGGGCGAAGCTGCTGCCCTACCACCAGGAGAACCCGAACGGTCGGACGTGGCAGGAGGCCGCGGCATCGCTGCAGACCGGAGAGGCCGCAATGTACGTCCTCGGTCTCTTCGTCGGTGAGCAGTTCGAGGAGGCCGACCGGGCCAACCTCGACTTCTTCACCTTCCCGGAGATCGACTCCGCCATCGGCTCGGGCGACATCGACGCCCCGATCGACGGCTACATGATGCGGGCCAACCCGCAGAACGAGGAGGGCGCCAAGGCGTGGCTGGAGTTCGTCGGCTCCGCGGCGGCGCAGGACATCTTCATCGCGACCAACCCCAACTCGATCGCGGCACACAAGGACGCCGACACGTCGGGGTACACGCCGTTGCAGCTCAAGGCGCAGGAGCTCATCTCCAGCGCGACCGGGATCGCGCAGTTCCTCGACCGTGACACCAACCCGGACTTCGTGTCGACCATCGTCATCCCCACGCTGCAGAGCTTCCTCGACAACCCGGACGACATCGACACTGTGGTCTCCGACCTGCAGACCGGCAAAGAGCGCATCTTCACCGAGTGACTGGCGCCTCTACCGTGACCAGCACAGCACCGAGCGCAGCACCGCCAGCACCGCCAGCGCCCGCCCTCCCGACCGAGTCGGGGGGGCGGGCGCGGCGGCGCCGTGGGCGGCGCCTGCTCAACACCCGCGACCGGATCACCCTCGCCGTGATGATCGGGATCCCGGCGCTCTTCGTCCTGCTCATCGTGTGGCTGCCCGCGCTGGGCACGGTGGCCTTCTCGTTCACGAACTGGAACGGGATCAGCCCGCTCGACACCATCGAGTTCGTCGGGGTGCAGAACTTCGTCGACGTCGCGGGTGGCGACTACCCGCCGTTCTGGATCGCCATGCGCAACAACGGTCTGTGGCTGCTGGTCTTCTTCGTCATCGCGACCCCGCTCGGCATGTTCATGGCCGTCCTGCTGGACCGTGACCTCAAGGGCACAGCCATCTACCGCAGCATCTTCTATATGCCGGTCGTGTTGAGCCTCGCCCTCATCGGGTTCATCTGGCAGCTCATCTACAGCCTCGACCAGGGTGTCCTCAACGCGGTCATCGAAAGCCTCGGTGGCCAGCCGGTTGACTGGTTCGGCGACAAGAACGTCAACATCTGGGCCGTCCTGGTGGCCGCCTCCTGGCGTCATGTCGGTTACATCATGTTGCTGTACCTGGCCGGTCTGAAGGCGGTCGACCCCACGCTCAAGGAAGCGGCCGCGGTCGACGGCGCCTCGGAGTTCCGGACCTTCTTCAGCGTTGTCTTCCCGGCCCTGGCACCCATCAACATCGTGGTCTTCGTCATCACGGTCATCGAGTCCCTTCGGGCATTCGACCTCGTCTACATCATCAACAAGGGCCGCAACGGTCTCGAAGTGCTGAGCACGCTGGTGACGGCGAACCTCATCGGTGAGGCGACCCTCGTCGGCTTCGGTTCGGCCATCGCGACGATCCTGCTCGGGTTGAGTCTCATCTTCATCATCATCTATCTCATCAATATCACCCGGGACGAACGGAGGGTCGGCAAATGAGCCTTGACAACTACCCGCCGGGCGCTATCGTCTCCGGTCATGAGGTACCCCGGCCGCCGCTGCCCCGGCGCCGGCGCCGGCGACGTAAGCCCATCACCGCGTGGCGCATCGGCCTCTACGTGTTCGTCACCGTCATGGCGCTGGGCTGGTTGTTCCCCGTCGCCTGGGCCGTATACAACTCGTTCCGCGACTACGCCTTCACTGCCGCGAACGGATACGTGTCGTTCGGCGGATTCACCCTGCAGAACTATGCCGACGCCTGGGAGCAGGGGAGCTTCGCCCGCTCTTTCCTCAACTCCGTCATCATCACCGTGCCGTCGGTCATCCTCGTTCTCTTCCTGTCGTCCATGGCGGCCTTCGTCCTCGCAAGGTTCTCCTTCAAGTTCAACCTCGCCATGCTCATCTTCTTCACAGCAGCCAACCTCCTGCCGCAACAGGCGTTGCTGATCCCGCTGTTCCGGGCCTACGTCCGGCTGGACCTGTACAACACGTACTACGCGGTAATCCTCACTCACGTGGCCTTCCAGATCGGGTTCTGCACCTTCGTGCTCAGCAACTACATGAAGGCCCTGCCCACGGAATTGACGGAGGCGGCATTCGTCGATGGTGCCGGCGTCTGGCGGCAGTACTGGCAGGTCATCCTCCCGCTGTGCCGCCCGCCGCTCGCGGCACTGGCGACGCTGGAGGTCACGTTCATCTACAACGACTTCTTCTGGGCGGTCGCCTTCGGCAGCAGGGGGGACAACTTCCCCGTGACGAGCGCGTTGTCGAAACTCCAGGGCCAGTTCTTCACCGACTACAACCTGCTCAGTGCCGGGTCGGTCATCGTCGCCATTCCGACACTCGTCATCTTCTTCGCGCTGCAGCGGCAGTTCGTCGCGGGCCTGACCCTGGGGGCCAACAAGGGATGAGCCTGCACGTCCTGCGCGGCGGCGGCGCCGCGCTGGTGGTGGACGACGCTGCGGTGGGCGGGTCCGGGTACCCGGTTGTGCTGCATTGGGGCCGCGATGTCGGGACGTTCGACGACGCGGACGCCGCGGCGTTCGCGCTCGCCTCGATGGGCGCGGTCGTGGCCAACCAGCCGGACACTGCCGGGCTGCCCAGCCTGCTGCCGGTCGAGGCCGACCAGTGGCGGGGGCGGCCGGGGTTGTCAGGACACCGGGCAGGCGCTGCGGTCCACCCGCGGTGGCGCGATGTCGCGGTGGTGCCCACCGAAGGGCAGTTGCGGCTGTCGGCTGCCGACCCCACGGCAGGTCTGTCCGTGACGACCGTGCTCCGGCTCGACGCGGCCGGTGTCCTGACCATCGAACACATATTGACGAACACCGCCCCGAACCGGACGACGCAGACCAGTACCGCCGAATCGGGCGAGGGACTGGATGTCTCGACGCTGCTGGCGTACCTGCCGGTGCCGCACGAGGCGGGTGAGGTGCTGGACCTGACCGGCCGGTGGTCGCGCGAGCGCAGCCCACAGCGCTCGGTCTGGTGGCACGGCGGCCGGGTCCGAGAGTCGCGTCGCGGCCGCACCGGGCACGAGGCGACCCTGGTGATGGCGGTGGGCTCGCCCGGGTTCGGCTTCCGCTGCGGCGAGGTGTGGGCGACGCACGTCGGGTGGAGTGGTGACCACGTCCATCTCGCCGAGCGCCACGCCGACAGCGCCGGCCCCTACGCCGGGCTACTCGGCGGCGGGGAACTGCTGCGGCCAGGTGAGGTGCACCTGTCGCCGGGGGAGTCCTACACGACGCCGACGGTGTACTTCGCGTGGTCCGACACCGGTCTGGACGGCATCAGCGCTGCATTCCATTCGCACATCAGGGCGCGCGACAGCCACCCCCGCCGGCCCCGGCCGGTGACGCTCAACGTGTGGGAGGCGGTGTACTTCGACCACCGGCTGGACCGGTTGCTGGCCATCGCCGAGGCGGCGGCGGCCGTCGGAGTCGAGCGGCTGGTGCTGGACGACGGCTGGTTCGGCGCCAGGCGCGACGACCACCGTGGTCTCGGTGACTGGTACGTCTCGACCGAGGTGTGGCCGGACGGGCTGCACCCGCTGGTCGACCGGGTCACCGAACTCGGCATGGAGTTCGGGCTGTGGGTGGAGCCGGAGATGGTGCAGTCCGACTCCGACATCGCCCGGGCCCACCCCGACTGGGTGCTGGCCGCTGCCCGGCTGGACGAGCCTGAGCGGTTACCACCACCATCGCGCCGGCAGCAGGTCTTCGACCTGACCAACCCCGAAGCGTGGGCGTATCTGCTGCAACGGTTGGACGCCCTGGTGGCCGAGTACCGAATCCCCTACCTGAAGTGGGATCACAACCGGGATCTGCTGGAGGCGGTCGGGTCGGACGGCCGAGCCGGGGTACACGCCCAGACACTGGCGGTCTACGCCCTGCTCGACGAGCTGAAGGCGCGCCATCCGGGGCTGGAGATCGAGTCCTGCTCCTCCGGCGGCGGCCGGGTCGACCTCGGTGTCCTGGCGCGCACCGACCGGGTGTGGGCCAGCGACTGCAACGACGCCCTCGAGCGCCAGTTGATCCAGCGCTGGACGCAGCTGCTGCTGCCGCCGGAGCTGATCGGCAGCCACATCGGGCCGCCGCGTTCGCACACCACCGCTCGGGTGATCGACCTGCCGTTCCGGGCGTTGACGTCGTTCTTCAACCACGCCGGCCTCGAATGGGACATCACCGAATGCGACGAGGCGGACCTGGCTCGGGTGCGACGCTGGATCCAGCTGCACAAGCGGCACCGTTCCCTGCTACACAACGGGGTGACGGTGCGTAGTGACGACGCGGCCGCGGGTAGCGAGGGATCGACGCTGCACGGCGTCGTGGCCCCCGATCGCAGCGAGGCGTTGTACGCCTGGATCGGGCTGGCGACATCGGCAGACGCGGCGCCTGGTCGGGTGCGCTTCCCGGGGCTGGACCCCGAGCGGCGGTACCGGGTCGAGGTGCTGGACCTGACCGGCGACGGCCTGCCCCCGGGCATGTGGCAGGTGCCCCCGCGGTGGCTGGCGGACGGCGCCGTCGAGCTGCCGGGCGCTGTGCTGGTCTCGCTCGGCCTGCCGATGCTCCCGGTGCACCCGATGCAGGGCCTGCTGCTGCACGTACGCAGCTGATGCCTCACGCTGCAGCCATGGCCTATCAGCAGTCGTTGGGCGTCATCAAGCGTTGCGTCGACCGCGGCGTGCTGCCCATGGCTGTGGTCGGCGTCGCCGTCGGCGGTGACATCGTCGACATCCAGGGCGTCGCCGCCCAGCCCGACGACGTGGTCTACCTCGCGTCGATCTCCAAGCCGCTCGTCGCCACCATGGTCATGCGCATGGTGGCCAGGGGTGAGATCGCCTTGGCCGAGCCACTGCCGGCACGGCCGGAGCTGACGTGGGTGCACGTGCTCACCCATAGCAGCGGTCTTCCGGAGGTCGCGTGGCCGGCCGCGCTGGCGGCTCGGCCACGTGAGGCGGCCGGTCTCGACACGGCGGCGACCGCCCCCTTGTTGTTCACTCCGGGTGCCGCGTTCTCGTACAGCACCCTCGCCTTCGAGTTACTCGCTCATGCGCTGGAGGACAGCTCAGGCCTCGACCTGGAGTCGCTGCTCAGGCGTGAGCTGACCGAGCCGCTCGCCATGGTCGACACCGGCTTCGCGCCTGATCGGGCGCGCGCCGTCGCCGTCGAGGAGATCACACAGGGTCTCGATGTCACCGCCAGGGAAGCCACGGACCATCTCATCGCCCTCCGTCTGGCCGGGGCGGGTCTGTGGTCAACGGCAGAAGACTTACTCCGCTTCGGCATGGGCGTCCTAACGGCCGAACACGGCCAGGGCCTGCTACCGACGTGGGCTGTCGACGTCATGGGTGTCAACCATGCGGCGGGTCTCGTGGACGCGGCGACAGGACAACTCGCTGACCAGGGAATCGGATGGCGGCGTGGCCGAATAGCTGGGCGGCAGTTGCTGCCCGGGCGGCGCATCCTCGAACATGACGGCGCTGCTGGTTCGTGTCTCTGGCTGGACCGCGATGCCGCCATGGTCGTGGTCATTCTCACCTCACGCCTGGGAGCCCCCGCCTGGGCGTGGCAGCGAGCTGTGACGGCCGCCTACGTCGAATGACGTCAACCCGGCAGAAGTGTGAAGGCGGCGATGTGTCGTGGCCGGACAACTGAGAAGTGGCGTCGATCGATGGTGATGATAGCGGTGATAGCGAACCGCTCGGCTGCCGCCACGATGGAGGCGTCCACGGTGCCCAGCCGGAGATCACGATACTGCGCCACGAGCTGGGCGACTCGCAGCCAGTCAGCTGCCGTAACGTGCTGCACGGACAACAGTCCGGTGGCGATGTCTCCCAAGAAGCGCAACTCGGCATTCGCGCCCAATCTCGTCGCTGCAAAGTGGGCGACTTCGGCGACGACCAGAATCGGGACCATCAGCTCGCCTTGATAGGTGTCCAGAATGTCGCGACACCCGACATGGTGCTGGTCGTCGGCGTCAAGCAGGGCGTAAAGCGGACCGGCGTCGACGAGAGCGGCTATGGAGTCGTCTCCTGGTCCAGCAGCTCCTCGATTCGTTCCGAAACATCGTGTGGTGGCCGCTGCGTCCGGTGGCGGCTGACATGAACTGTCGACGCCCCGAGCCCGGACCCCCCAGGTGCGCTTCGATCGCCTCGCGGGTCAGTTGGGACACCGTGATCTGCCGGCGAGCCGCCTCATGCCGCAGGCGGGCATCGCGTTGGTCAGGCAGTTTCAGCGTGGTCCACTTCGCGGTACGACGGTATAGCCGACACCCGATGACAGGGCTGTCACGACTCGTGACCATACCCAGCCACAGCTGCCATGATGGGGAGCAATGACCCCCGCCGACCCCTTGCCCGTCTCGACCGCTGCGCCCGCCGAGCGGCTGTTCTCGGGTATGCAGCCGACATCGGACAGCCTGCACTTGGGCAACTATCTGGGCGCCCTTGTCGAGTGGGTCAAGCTGGGCCGGACCCACCAGGCGTATTACTGCGTGGTCGACCTTCACGCGATCACGGTGGACACCGACCCGTCCGTGCTGTCACAACGGACGCGGGTGACCGCCGCTCAGTACCTGGCGGCCGGCGTCGACCCGGAGCGGTCGACGGTCTTCGTGCAGAGCCATGTCGCCGAGCACACCCAGCTGGCCTGGGTGCTCTCGTGCTTCACCGGCTTCGGCGAGGCGGGCCGGATGGTGCAGTTCAAGGACAAGTCGACGCGCCACGGCACCGACCGCACGAGTGTCGGGCTGTTCACCTACCCGATCCTGCAGGCGGCGGACATCACGCTCTACGACGCCGACGTGGTGCCGGTCGGTGAGGACCAGCGCCAGCACCTCGAACTGACGCGTGACCTGGCGCAGCGGCTGAACTCCCGCTTCGGCCCGACGCTCACGGTGCCTGCGCCGCATATCGTCGCGTCGACGGCGAAGATCATGGATCTGCAGGACCCGACATCGAAGATGAGCAAGTCCGGCGCCAACCCGAACGGTCTCATCAACGTCCTCGACGAACCGGCAGTGATCACCAAGCGGATCCGCAGCGCGGTCACCGACACCGAGCGCGACATCCGATTCGATCCTGAGACCAAGCCCGGCGTGTCCAATCTGTTGGCCATACTGGGAGCCGTGACGGGTCGCAGCGCCGGGGACGTGGCGTCGGACTACGGGGGCAAGGGGTACGGCGATCTCAAGGCGGACGTCGCCGACGGCGTCGTCGAGGCGTTGGCGCCGCTGCGGGGCCGGGCGGGCGACCTGCTCAAGGACCCGGCTGAGCTCGACCGGCTGTTGCGGCGCGGCGCGGACCGCGCGCGCGAGCACGCCGCGGCCACTCTCGCGCGGGTGTACGGCCGCGTCGGCTTCGTCGCGCCAGGCGCCACCGCCTGATGCCCGCCGACGACACGCTGGTTCCTGGGATGGAGCCGCCGGAGCCCGACGTCACACGAGTCGGCATCGCGATCGCCATACCCGACCCCTTCGGGGCGGAACTGGGGGCCTGGCGGGCGCGTTTCGGTGACCCGATGGCGCACACCATCCCGGCGCACGTGACGGTCGTGCCGCCGACGGACCTACCTGGGGTCACCGTCCCCGACGTTCTGGAGCACGTGCACCGGGCGGTGACCGGCACGCCGCCCTTCTCGCTGAAGCTGTCGGGCACCGGGACGTTCCGGCCGAGGTCGCCGGTGACGTTCATCGAGGTCGTCGATGGCGGCGAGACCTGCGACCAGTTGCAACTGGCGGTCCGCACCGGCATCCTCGACCGCCCGCTGCGGTATGAGTACTACCCGCACGTCACCGTCGCGCAGAACCTGCCTGAGTCGGCCCTGGACGAGGCGCAGCAGACCCTCGCCGGCTGGGCCTGCGGGTTCGAGGTGGGCCACGTGACGGTCTACGTCCACTACGAGGACGGGGTGTGGCGACCGGTCGAGGATGTCGCCCTGCCGCCGAGGTGAGTCGCGCGGCGGGCTGGGCGAGCAGCGCCTTCGGCTGGTACGTGGCGACGACGCCGTTCCGGGTCTGGCAACGGCTGAGTCAGGTGCGCGGCTCGATCCTCGTCTCGGGAATCGCCTACAACTCGTTCTTCTCGCTGTTCCCCCTGTTGGCACTCGTGTTCACGATCTTCGGTCTCGTGCTGCGCACCCGCCTCGACATCCAGGACAACCTCATCGTGTACCTCGGCAACACCTTTTCCGGCGTGTTCAAGAGCCCAGAGACTCCCGACGGGCTGATCGACCCCCTCGAGTTGGTGGCGGACATCACGAGCAACGGTTCCTTGACGATCACCGGGGTCGTGGCCCTGGTGACCCTCGGGTGGACCGGGCTCGGCTGGGTGACATCGCTGCGCCTGGGCATCCGGGCGGCCATGCACCTGTCGGTGCACGACTTCAACCCGGTCATCGCCAAGGTCCGCGACTTCGTGATCATGATCGTGCTGGGCGGCGCCGTGCTGGTCTCGGCCGTCGTATCCGTCACGATCCACACCGCGACCGAGGAGCTGCTCGTGGGCTTGGGGGTCGGCTCATCGATGGAGGGCCGGGTGCTGACCCGGCTCCTGGTGGCCGTGCCGATCCTCGCGCTCGACTTCGTCATCTTCTCGGTGCAGTACCGGTTCCTTGCGGCGTCGACGCTGCCGGCCAGGACGCTGCGGTGGGGCGCCCTTGCGGCTGCGGTCGGATTCGGTGCCCTCAAGCTGGCGTCGGGGTCCGCGCTGTCTGGGCTGCTGGGCGGGACGTCGATCACGGTGGCGACCTTCGGCGTCGTGATCGGTCTCCTCGTCTGGTTCAACGTGCTCGCCCGGATCACCTTGCTCGGGGCGGCGTGGGCAGGGTTGATGGCCGAGGAGAGCGATCCGACCTACGTCAACTTGCGCGCCGAGTACGACGGCAACGACCCCAAGTCGGCCAGACGCAACGGGGTGGCGCACCCGGAGGAGGCAGTGGCTGGTCCGGCGCAGGCGACGGCGGCATGGTCACGAGCACCCGGCGACTGGCGGGCGGTCCTCGATGATCCCTCAGGCCCGAGCGTGCGCGCCCAGGACCGCGCGGTGCTCGCCGCGGGCGTCGTGCTGGGCGCCACCGTCGTCGTCGGGGTCCGGGCCGCCGCCACGGCGGTCGGGACGGTGGTGCGGGCGGCACCTCGCGACGACGACGAGTCCAGTCGCGGCTAGTCTTGGGCACGTCAGCCGACATCGACGCCAGACATCAGGGAGGGCCAGCGACGCGAGCCGATTGAGTCGTGACGCGAGAGCCCCGAGCCGGATGATCCGGTGGCGAGGCGCCGAAGGAGCAACCGTCCCCGGAATCTCTCAGGCACCCGGACCGTCACGGCGAGGCACCTCTGGAAACGGACCGCGGTCTCACCGCGCGACGATCGACAGAGCGGGGATGACGATATCCATGCCTCGGCACGCTGGGGCGCCGTCACGACCGGGAGTGATCCTCGATGCTCGACACACTGCTCCGTACCGACCCGAACTACGCAGCCTCCGGACCACCGGACGAGGTGGATTCGGCGACCTTCGCCGACCGCCACGTCGGCCCCGACCAGGCACAACTCGCAACCATGCTCGCCGCGGTCGGCCAGGACAGCCTGGAGTCGTTGATGGCGGCGGTGCTGCCGATCCAACGACCTGTCGGCACGCCGCTCGACCTTCCCATCGCCCTGACCGAGGCCGAGGTGACGGCCGCCCTGCGCGCCCTCGCCGCGCGCAACCAGGTCAAGGTGTCCATGATCGGGCTCGGCTACCACGGCACCCACACCCCCGCGGTGATCCGCCGCAACCTGCTGGAGAATCCCGCCTGGTACACCGCCTACACCCCCTACCAGCCCGAGATCTCCCAGGGCCGACTGGAGGCGCTGCTCAACTTCCAGACGATGATCGCCGACCTCACCGGGCTCGCCGTCGCCAACGCCTCACTGCTGGACGAGGCGAGCGCGATGGCCGAGGCGATGCTGCTGACGGTTCGGGCCGCGAAGCTCGCCGACGGCGTGCGCCCGGTCGTGCTGCTCGACGCGGGCGCCCTGCCGCAGACGATCACGGTCGTACGGACCCGCGCTGAGGCGGTCGGTGTCCAGGTGCGGCTCGTCGACCTCGCCCGGTCCCTGCCCGCCGGTGACGAGGTGTCACGCGTCGTCGGTGTGCTCGCGCAGTACCCGGCGACCGACGGCTCGATCCGCGACCTGGCCCCGGTCGTCGCCGCGGCGCACGAGGCCGGCGCGCTGGTCGCAGTGGCCGCCGACCCGCTGGCGTTGACCCTGCTGCGCGCCCCCGGCGAGTTCGGGGCGGACATCGCCGTGGGGTCCACCCAACGCTTCGGCGTGCCCATGTTCGGTGGCGGTCCGCACGCGGCCTACATGGCGGTGCGCAGTGGGCTTGAGCGGCAGCTGCCCGGCCGCCTGGTCGGGGTGTCCGTGGATGCCGCCGGAGAAAGCGCCTACCGGCTCGCGTTGCAGACCCGCGAGCAGCACATCCGGCGCGAGAAGGCCACCAGCAACATCTGCACCGCACAGGCCCTGCTGGCGATCGTCGCCGGTGCCTACGCGACCTACCACGGGCCGGACGGGCTGCGGGCGATCGCCCGACGGGTGCACGGTCACGCCGTCCGGCTGGCGGCGGGCCTTCGAGGCGGCGGTGTGGCGGTGGTGCACGAGGCGTTCTTCGACTCCGTCCTCGCCCGGGTGCCCCGCCGTGCAGCCGACGTGGTGGCAGCCGCGCTGACAGCGGGGATCAACCTGCGGCTGGTCGATGCCGACCACGTCGGGGTCAGCTGCGACGAGGTGACGACACGTGCGCACATCGACGCCGTGCTCGGCGCCTTCGGGGTCGCAGCCGCTGCCGGGCACGCGCCCGACGCGGCTCTTGCGCTGCCGGCGGAACTGCTGCGGACCAGCGAGTACCTGACCCACCCGGTCTTCCACAGCCACCGCAGCGAGACCCGGATGATGCGCTACCTGAGACGACTGTCCGACCGGGACCTGGCGCTGGACCGGACGATGATCCCGCTCGGCTCGTGCACGATGAAGCTCAACGCCGCGGTGGAGATGGAGCCGGTCAGCTGGCCCGAGTTCGCCGACATCCACCCCTACGCGCCCGCCGCGCAGCGGGCGGGCACCACCGAACTCGCCGACCAGTTATCAGCGTGGCTTGCGGAGGTGACCGGGTACGCGGCGGTCAGCCTGCAGCCCAACGCCGGGTCGCAGGGCGAGCTCGCCGGGTTGCTGGCCATCCGCGGCTACCTGCGGGCGCGGGGCGAGCAGCAGCGTGACGTCTGTCTGATCCCGTCCTCGGCGCACGGCACCAACGCGGCCTCGGCGGTGCTGGCGGGCATGCGGGTCGCCGTCGTGGCGTGCGACGACCGAGGCGACGTCGACGTCGAGGCGTTGCGTGCCGCACTCGCCACGCACGAGGGCAGGGTCGCCGCACTCATGGTCACTTACCCGTCGACCCACGGCGTGTACGAGGAGGGCATCGCGGCGGTCTGCGCCATGGTCCACGATGCGGGCGGCCAGGTCTACATCGACGGCGCGAACCTCAACGCCCTGGTCGGGCACCTGCGGCCCGGCGACATCGGCGGCGACGTCTCGCACCTCAACCTGCACAAGACGTTCTGCATCCCGCACGGTGGCGGCGGCCCGGGAGTCGGTCCGGTGGCCGTCGCCGCCCATCTCGTGCCGTACCTGCCGGGTGACCCGTTGGCCGGGGCCGATGGGCGCAGTGACGCTCGCGCCGTGGCCGCCGCACCGCTGGGCTCGGCCGGGATCCTGCCGGTGTCGTGGGCCTACGTGAGGCTGATGGGGGCGGCCGGGCTGACCCGGGCCACCTCGCACGCCGTGCTCGCCGCCAACTACGTCGTCGCCCGGCTGCGCGAGCACTACCCGGTGCTGTTCACCGGGCGCGGCGGGCTGGTCGCCCACGAGTGTGTGCTGGACCTGCGGCCGCTGACCAAGGCCACCGGGGTCACCGTCGACGACGTCGCCAAGCGGCTCATCGACTACGGCTTCCACGCCCCGACGATGTCGTTTCCGGTGCCGGGCACGCTGATGGTGGAACCGACCGAGAGCGAGGACCTGACCGAGATCGACCGGTTCTGCGGCGCGATGATCGCCATCAGGGCGGAGATCGACCGGGTCGGTTCGGGGGAGTGGCCGGCCGATGACAACCCGCTGCGCAACGCGCCGCACACCGCCGTGACGGTGACGGCCACGGCCTGGCCGCACCCGTACCCGCGCGAGGTGGCGGCCTTCCCCGACGCTGGCCTGCACCGCTCGAAATACTTCCCGCCGGTCGGCCGCATCGACGGCGCCCGGGGCGACCGCACCCTGGTCTGCTCCTGCCCGCCGATCGAAGCCTTCGCGTGAGCGAGGAGCTGCGCCGCTCGCCGCTGCACGAGCTGCACGTCGAGTCGGGGGCGGTCCTCGCGCCGTTCGCGGGCTGGCAGTTGCCGTTGCGGTTCAGCAGCGAGACCACCGAGCACGGGGCTGTCCGTTCGGCGGCCGGGCTGTTCGACCTGTCGCACATGGGTCAGATCCACGTGAACGGGCCGGGCGCCACCGCGGTGCTCGACCAGGTCGTGGTCAGCGACATCGCGGCCGTGGCGCCGGGGCGTGCCAAGTACACCGTGATGTGCGACGACGCCGGTGGGGTGGTCGAGGACCTCATCGTCTACCGGCTGGGCGAGCGGCAGCTGCTGGTCATCGCGAACGCGGTCAATGCCGGCCTCGTCGAGCGGGCGCTGGCCGAGGCGGCGGTCGGGCGGGACGCGCAGGTCTCGGCTGCCTCCGACGCGCTGATCGCGGTGCAGGGTCCGCGTGCCGCGGAGATTCTCGCCGCCGTTGCCGGCGACCCCGCCGCGCTGGCGGCGGTGCGGCCGTACGGCTGCTGCCGGACGCTGGTGGCGGGGGTGCCGGCGTTTGTGGCCCGCACGGGCTACACCGGCGAGGATGGCTTCGAGGTGTCCGTGGCGGCGTCGCGGGCCGAGCCGGTGTGGCGGGCGTTGCGGGCCGCCGGGTCCGGCCATGGCCTGGTCAGCGCAGGGCTGGCCTGCCGGGACACGCTTCGGCTGGAGGCGGGAATGGCGTTGTACGGGCACGAGCTGACCCGCGAGGTCGATCCGTTCCAGGCAGGTCTGGGTCGGGTCGTGGCGTTCGGCAAGGCCGCCAACTTCACCGGCCGTGCCGCGCTGGAGGGCCTGCGCGACCGGCCGCCGGGGCGGGTGCGCAGCGGTGTGGTGGCAACCGGGCGACGGATCCTGCGTGCTGGTCAGTCGCTCAGGGGTGGGCAGACGCCCGGCGAGGTGACCAGTGGCGCGTGGTCGCCGACACTGCAGCGAAGCATCGCGCTCGCCTACCTGCCGGTCGAGATTGCTGATCCGGGCACCCGCCTCGTGGCGACCGTGCGCGGCAGCGACGTCGAGGCCGAGGTCACCCCGATCCCGTTCTACCGCCGTCCCCGACCCCAGAGTGGAGCCGCCACGTGAGTGAGATCCCCGAGCACCTGCAGTACACCGCCGAGCACGAGTGGGTGGCCACCGCCGGCGACGTCGCCACCGTCGGCATCACCGCCGCCGCCGCGACCCAGCTGGGTGACCTCGTCTTCATCCAGCTACCCGAGATCGGTGCTCGGGTCACCGCCGGGCAGGTGTGCGGCGAGGTCGAGTCGACGAAGTCCGTCAGCGATCTGTACTCGCCTGTCACCGGCAGCGTCGCCGAGATCAACGAGGTCGCCGTCTCCGATCCCGCCGTCGTCAACGCCGACCCCTACGGCGACGGCTGGCTGATCCGCGTCACGGTCGAGGAGGCCGGTTCCCTGCTGAGCGCGGCGGAGTACCGCGCCCTTACCGGCGAGTAGCGCAACGGCGTAGTTGCCGACGCAGCACAACTCGACCTGACCCGGTCCTTCCGTGATGCACTCGGCACCTACCCCAGTCAGGACGTGTCGCCGAGCGAAGGCCCGGGGTGGGCGCGACGGCGCTGAGAGGCGTTGATCACGGCTCGTCGCCACCGGCGGAGTCGGCCAGAGATGACGTCGCCGAGGACGACCCCGCTGGCCAGGGCAACGGCGGAGCTGATGGCTCCAGTGAGGACGATGATGCCGATGGCGGTGTTGCCGCGGCTGATCTGGAACATGCCGTCGTACAGCGCGAGCCCCGGCAGCAACGGAATGAACCCGGGCACGGCCAGCACCAGGGCGGGCACCCGCAGCCGCCGGCTCATCACCACGGCGATGGTGCCGATGACCACCGCCGAAGCGGCGACGGACGTCACGCCGAGCACGTCGATTCTGGCCAGGGCCAGGCCGATGAGCACGCCCAGGCCGCCGACGGCGCCGGCGTAGGGCATCAGTCGCCACGGCCCGGACACGCCGATCAAGAACAGCGCGCTGGCCGCCGCTCCCGCAACCAGCCGGACCACTGGTTCGGCGGTGGACTCCTCCGGGGCGAACAGCCGGATGTTGACGTCATAGCGCCCGGCGATGTTGAGCACGAACACCACGCCCGCCGCGATGCCGCTGGACAGGAAGAACACCTCGACCAGCCGCCCGGCAGCCGTCACGACATAACCCGACAGCGCGTCGGAGACCGCCGCCAGGATCTCCACCGCCGGCAGCAGCGCCACGATCCCACCGGCGACGATGAACGAGGGCCGCACCGGCAACCCGGCGGTGACCATGCCCAGCGCGACCGCAGTGACCATGGCGCCGGCGGCGATGTTGCCGAAGAACCGTGGCAGCCCGCGCCGCTCGACGTAGTCGATCAACCACAGGGTCAGGAACGTCGTGACCGCCGCCGCGGCCACACCCCACAGGCTGCCACCGATCAGCAGCACGACGGCGCCTGCCAGGCCCGCCGTGCCCGCCTCGGACACCCGCAGCGGGTAGGGGCGCGGCGCGGCGATGATCGCGGTCAGCGCCTCGCCCGCCGCCTCCGGCCGTAGCCGGCCCTCGACCAGGGCGTCGACGAACCGGTACAGCCGGGTCAGCCGGGTGTAGTCAAACCGTTTCCCCGTGACCCGCAGCACCCGGCTGAAGGGCGGGGTGTCCTCATCGCTGGTGATGCTCACCAGCAAGCTGTTCAACGTCACGTCAACGGAGACCTGATCGCGCGGCATCCCCGAGGCGACCGCAACGGCGCTGATCGTGTTCGCCGCGTCCGCCGACGGCACGCCCGAGGCCAGGGCCAGCTCGCCGACCCGCAGGCTCAGGCCCAATGCGGCGTTGATCTGCGCATCCGACGGTTCGGCGGCGCTGTGGTGCTGCGCCGTCACACGCAGACCGCCGGCAGGTCGAACCAGTCCAGCCCGCTGCCCACGGCAGGCGCGCACCGGTGCCCGCCCGGCGCCGCCCACTCGGTGACCGGCGCGTCGGCGGCCGCCATCAGGGCTCGCGCCTCGTCCAGGTAGCGCGGCAGGCAATCGACAGCAGCACGATCGGGCCGCCGCGGGTAGGCGACCTCGCCATCAGCGGCGAAGTCGACGTCGGACAGCAACAGGCCGGGCCCAGGACCCGTGACCGGGCACCGGTGGTGCCACAACCCGGTGGCCAGATCGAACCGGTAATCACCCAGCAGCCGCCACCCGTCACGGGCCACCAGATCGACCGCCTCGATGATGTAGTCGGCAACCTCGTCGGGCAGGAAGTAGTTGAGGTTGACCCGCACCCAGCCTGGCCTGGAGCCCACGCACCCGTTGCCGATCGCGTGCTCGATGGCACGCGATCGCTCGTCGTCGATACCGAGCAGGTGATGGCCGTACGGGCCGGCGCACGAGCAGCCACCTCGCGCCTGGATGCCGAACAGGTCGTTGAGCAGGGAGACCACGAAATTGTAGTGCAGCATGGCGCGGCCCGGCGGGTGCACGATGAAGGACACGATGGCCAGCCGGTCGACGCCCGCGTTGCCCAGGATCTCGATCGCGGGGTTGGTCTGCCAGCGGGTCAGCGCCCGGGTCAGCAGCTCGTGCTCGCGCGCCCGGATCGTCGCCACGCCCACCGACTGCTTGAGCTTGACGACGAGACCGGCGCGGATCGACTCGACGATGGCGGGGGTGCCGCCCTCCTCGCGATGCTCGATGTCGCTCAGGTATGCCTGGGTGTCGCTCGTGACGTAGGCGACGGTGCCGCCGCCGGGGACGACCGGAACGGTGTTGACGGCCAGGTCACGGCGCAACAGCAGCACACCAGGCGTGCCGGGCCCGCCGATGAACTTGTGCGGGCTGAGAAACACGGCGTCCTTGGCCGCTGCGGGCTCGGGCGGGCCGGCCGGTGTCCTGCGGCCGTCCATCGCCAGGTCCACGTAGGGCCCGGCCGCGGCGAAGTCGAAGAACACAAGCGCCCCGTGGCGGCGCAGCACGGTGGCCACGGCGTGGGTGTCGGTGAGGATCCCGGTCACATTGCTGGCGGCCGAGAACGTTCCGATGCGTAGCGGCCTGGCCGCGTAGTGCACCAGTGCGGCGTCGAGTGCGTCGAGGTCGACGTGCCCGTCGGCATCGGCCGGGATCGCCACGACATCGGCGATCGTCTCGCGCCAGGCCAGCTCGTTCGAGTGGTGCTCGTAGGGGCCGAGGAACACCACCGGTCGCTGCGCGGCGGGGATGTGATCGCTCAGCCGGTAGCGGGCATCGAGGTCGGCGGGCAGCCGCAGGTTGAGGATGCCGATGAGCTTGTCCACGGCCGCGGTGGCGCCGGAGCCGCAGAAGATGACCGCGGTCGAGGAGTCACCGCCGGCGGCGTCACGGATGGTGCGCCGGGCGTCCTCGCGCAGCCGAGTCGTCGCGAGGCCGGTGCCGCTGGACTCGGTGTGCGTGTTGGCGTAGCGCGGCAGCACCTCCTCGCGGATCAGGTCCTCGATGAACGTCAGCGCACGGCCGGACGCGGTGTAGTCCGCGTAGGTGATACGGCGGGGTCCGTACGGGCCGTTCAGCACGCTGTCCTCACCGATCACCGACGCGGCGATCCTGGCCAGCAGCCCGCCGGCGTCTCCGGTCATCTGAACCTCCGCATGCGAGTGATACCTGCAGTCTGCACCGTCCGCTTCGGTCTCAGGATGTGGGATCTATTTTGCACTGACTCAATGTGAAAAGTATGTTGATGGTGTCCATCACGAGCGGCTGAGAGACCTGGCTCAGTGAAGCCGCAGTAACCCCCCGTCAATGGGTGTGGGTGCTTCTGCCAGGCCGATGGAGGCTCTCCCTCATGACCTACACCGTCACGTCGCATGCCGCCGCTGTCCCGATCGACCGGGAGACAGCGGTGGCGGCGTCCCTGCCGGTGACCGGCCGTGACATCGGAGTCGACTTCGGCCGCGGACCAGTGCTGCGCGGGCTCGACCTCGACGTCCCCGCCGGGGCGGTGCACGCCGTCCTCGGCCCAAGTGGCTGCGGCAAGTCGACGCTGTTGCGGCTGCTCGCCGGACTGGCGCGGCCCGGTACCGGAGAGGTCCGGATCGGCGGCACGCTCGTCGCCGACGGCGACGACCGGGTGGGGGTGGTCTTCCAGCAGCCCCGCCTGCTGCCGTGGCTGGACATCCGCGCCAATGTCGCCCTCGGTGCCACGCGGCGCCGACGAGTCGACCGGAGCGCCGGCGGCCGCGAGGAAGTCGACGCCCTGCTCGCGCGCGTCGGCCTGGCCGGTCACGGTGACCAGCGCCCCGCCGCAGTCTCCGGCGGGATGGCGCAGCGGGCCGCACTCGCCAGAGCGCTGCTCGCCCGGCCCGGCGTCCTGCTGCTGGACGAGCCCTTCGCCTCCCTCGACGCGCTGACCCGGTTGCGGATGCAGGACCTCGTCGAGGACCTGATCACGGCCGATGGCACCACCGCCGTCCTCGTCACGCACGACGTCGAGGAGGCGGTGCGGCTGGCCGACGAGGTGACCGTGCTCGGTCCGGCGGGCAGCGGGCAGGCGACCCGGGTCCCCATCGATCTCGCACGTTCCGGTGTCGCACCACGTCGCGACCCCACCGACCCCATCACCGCCGCCCGGCTGCGTGCCCGGCTGCTCGCGCTCGTCGGCGTCCACCGTTGAACCCCTACCCCGCAATCCCCGACCAGCCAGGAACTCGTCCGTCAACCGAGAGGCAGACCATGTCCCGTTGCACCCACGTCCCTGCCCGCACCCCCGCACTCGTGCTCGCGTCGGTGGCTGCCGCCACACTCGTCGTCGCGGCATGCGGCTCTGGCGCCGCCGAGACGGGCGCGGAGTCGACCGAAGCCGGCGGGCTGAGCGCCGACGTCATCAACCTCGACTACGCCTACTACAACCCCGCCAGCCTGGTCCTGCGCGACCAGGGCCTGATCGAGGCGGCGGTCGGTGAAGACGTCGAGGTCACCTGGACGTTGTCGGCCGGATCCAACAAGGCCAACGAGGCGCTGCGGGGCAGCGTCATCGACTTCGCGTCCACGGCGGGTGCGGCGGCGCTCGTCGCACGCGCCAACGGCTCACCGATCAAGACCGTCGACGTCCTCGGCCTGCCCGAGTGGGGAGCGGTCGTCGTCGGCGCCGACAGCCCCATCGACAGCGTCGAGGGCCTGCGTGGCGCCACCATCGCCGCCACCATCGGTACCGACCCGTACTTCTTCCTGCTGCAGACCCTCGCCGACGCCGGGTTGTCCGCCGCCGACGTCGAGGTGGTCAACCTGCAGCACGCCGACGGCCGCACGGCCCTGGTCCGTGGCGACGTCGACGCCTGGGCGGGGCTGGATCCGATCATGGCCGATGCCGAGCTCACCGACGGCGCAACGCTGCTGGCCCGGGACCCCTCCCGGCTCAGCTACAGCGTGCTCAACACCCGCGAGGACTTCCTGGCCGAGCACCCTGACGTGGTCGAACTGGTCCTGACCCAGTATCAGGTGGCCCGGGACTGGATCGCGGAGAACCCCGATGAGACCGCGGCGTTGCTCGCGAAGGAATCCGGCGTCGACCTCGCCGTGGCCAAGAAGGTGCTGACGGAACGGACCGATCTGAGCGTCGACCGCGTCCCGGGTGACGACCTGCGCGCCGTGCTGGAACGCATCATCCCGATCGTCGTGGCCGAGGACCAGGTAAGCGACGAGGACACCGCGACCGCGGCACTGGACTCGCTGTTCGCCCCCGAGCCGGTCAGCTCGTTGGCGCGCGCCCGGTGAGTGCGGCCCTCACCGATCTAGCGGGCGAGGGTCGCGGCGAGGAGGGTCGCGCAGGCGAGGGTCGTGGTGCCGAGGATCGCGTCGCCGACCCGGTGGCGGGCGGCCGCCACGGGCAGCGTGCGGGTCGCATCACGGCCGCCGGGATCGGCCTGATCGTCCCGGTCGCGCTGGTCGTTGCGTGGCAGCTCGCCTCGATGACCGGTGGAGTCTCCGCCTCGATCCTGCCGCCGCCGGTCGAGGTCGCCCGCGCCCTGCTCGACCTGGCCGAGGACGGCAGGCTGTGGCCCAACATCTCTGTCAGCCTGACCCGTGTTGCCACCGGGTTCGCCGTCGGCGCGAGCCTTGCGGTCGTCGTCGGCGTCGCGACCGGGCTGAGCCGCACGGTCGACCGCCTGCTCAGCCCGTCGCTGCTGGCCATCCGTGCGGTGCCTTCACTGGCATGGGTGCCGCTGCTGGTGCTGTGGATCGGCATCGGGGAGGCGCCGAAGGTCATCCTCATCGCCATCGGGGCGTTCTTCCCGGTTCTGGCGACCCTCGTCTCGGGCATCCGGCAGGTCGATCCGGGCCTGCTCGAGGTGGCCCGCGCCTACGGGCTGTCCCGTGCCCAGACGGTGCGATCGGTGCTGCTGCCAACCGCCGCTCCCTCGCTGCTGTCCGGCGCGAGGCTGGGACTGGCGCAGTCGTGGCTCTTCCTGGTCGCGGCCGAACTGCTGGCCGCCTCGCGAGGGTTGGGCTTCCTGCTGGTCGATGCACAGAACACCGGCCGGGTCCCGGTGATCCTGCTGGCCATCGTGCTGCTGGCGCTGCTGGGGAAGGTCAGCGATCTGGTTCTCGCGGGGATCGAGACTCGAGTGCTGGCCAGGCTGCGGTGACTCAGTCGGTGGCGCGAGAGATGAGGTCGAGCAGGGCCAGCGCGTAGGCGTCGGCGGCCGCGACGGCGCTGAAGGTCCGGCTGCTGTTGGCCGGGTCGCCGTCCGCGTCGTCCAGTCCGGTCCATACCCGGTAGCTGCCGGCCTCCCACTCCAGACTGCGAAAACTGCCGCCGAGCAGCTCGCGCAGCTGGTCCTCGCGCGGCAGCCACAGCGCCTTGTCCAGCGTCACCGAGTCCAGCGCCCACTCCGTCGTGCCGTTGAAGCCCAGGATGGTGCCGGACGGGTACTCGTGGACCTCGATCGTCATGTCCGAGAGCGTGAAGACCTGCCCCGCCAGCTCCGGCTGGGGGATGGTGAACTGGTCGGCGGGCGCTGGGCGCCAGGTCAGTCCGGCGTCGCGCAGTTGCGCGGCGAGGTGGTGGGAGATCACCCGCTCAGTGTCTCGTGGCTCGCCGCGCTCCGCCGGGCCGGGCGCGTGCTCTGGTCGACGTCCGGGCGGAGTATGTGACACGTGGACTTCACCCCGGACACCGCTCTCATCGTGGTCGACCTGCAGAACGACTTCGCGCTGCCGACCGGCGGGCTCTACGTCCGCGGCGGTCAGGAGGTGGTCGCCGTCGTCAACGAGTACGTCGCGGCCGCCGAGACGGCGGGCAGCCCGGTGTTCTACACCCAGGACTGGCACCCGGCCGTGACAGCGCACTTCGCCAAGGACGGCGGGGTATGGCCGGTGCACTGTGTGGCGGGGACGTGGGGCGCCGAACTGGTCGCCGACCTGCGAGTCGTCGGTCCGGTGGTGCGCAAGGGCGTCGACGGCGAGGACGGCTACTCCGGCTTCTCAGTCCGCGACCCGGCATCGGGCCAGATCCACGCCACCCGGCTCGGGTCACTGCTCACCGAGGCCGGGGTGCGTCGGCTGGTGGTCACCGGGCTCGCCGGGGACGTCTGCGTCGCCGAGACCGCGCTCGACGGGATCCGCCTGGGTTATGAGGTGGTGGTGCCACTGGTGGCGACCCGCTTCGTCGAGCTCGAACCCGGCGACGGCGAGCGGGCGGTGGCACGCATGACGGCGGCGGGTGCGCAGGTGCCCCTCGCCGGCCCATGAGGGGGTGAGTCACGGGACTCTGCTGGTGAGCAGCCGCGCAGCTCCAGCTCGCGGGGGTCGTGAGGCCATCACGAACCTGACACCGGTCGGGCCGTGCATGCCATGTGCTACGACCGGCTGCTGCGACCGGACGAAGACGTCGGTCACGGGACCAAGGCTGATCATCACCATACGTGTCGCGGAGGTTGACGGTGCCGGACGCCGTGACCTGGCCGTCGGCCGTTTCCCGAGTCTGGGTGACATCATGCTCACGGCAACCTCCCCGGCCGGTAGCCGGATGCCGATGGACTCGCCGCCGCTGACATAGCTGCCCGCGACGGCGAACCCGTCGATGACCACTGCGCCGATATGACCGCGCGCCAGGCGGAGCACGCTCTCGTTGCGCACGACGAGCCAGCCATGGTCAGGCCCTCCGGAGGTCGTATCGATGATCCGATGGACGGCGCCCGGTCGCGCCCGGGTCCGCAACCATCGCCATACTCCAGGCAGGAAAGCCATCACGAGGGCGCACACCCCCCCCGACGACCAGGACGACCAGGGGCGGCAACCGCAGACCCTCGTCGAAGCCACCGAGCGGGAGGACCTCGGCGACGTCGCCGCGCCTGGTGCGCGGAGATAGCAAGAAGACGGCAAACCCGGTGTACACCGTGACTGCCGCTCCAGCGCGACCTGCCGCGATCCACCAGGGGTGCTGGAGCCCTCTCAGCCACACGTACAGCGAGACAAGCGCACCGGCGGTCATGGTTTGCGCTATCAGGATGCCGGTCGCCAACCCGACGGGGTAGAACAGATCAACTCGCTCGCCGGCCCAACGTGCAGCCAGTTGCCGTGATTCGATCAAGCCCCATATCCATAGACCGGCGATAACGCTCAGGGCGGCGGCGTTGACGGCGCCGGCGACTCGGGTCCGTCGCCAGCTCCGCGACCGGGGGCGAAACCGCGGTTCGTGACCTGCTGCAGCGACGGAGGTCGCCGCGCTCGGCCGAGCATCGTCCACTCAGTAGACGCTACGTGGCGGGAAGAGGCAGCGACGCCTCCCAGCGACTCTCGCGTTTGGGTACTCTGGCCGTGGACAGAGGGGGTCGCGATGACGGTCGTCCATCGCCCCATTGACCTGACCAGTGGGCGTGTGGCGCTGACACTGGAGGAGTACCTGGCACTGCCGGGGGACACCAGGGCCGCGATCGTGGCCGGAGTGCTCCGGCCGATGACACGCGAAAGTCACCGCAACCGGACGGTCCATGGTGGCGATGGAACTGCGGGCGCAGGCGCCGTCCGACGCATTCGTTCTCACCGCGGAGATCGTCGTCCTGATCGAGGATCCCGCCCTCTCCCGGATCCCGGATGTCGTGGTCCGCCGGTCAGGGGGTGACAGCGCCCTTGTCAACAACACCCACGCCCGCGACGTCTTGCTCGGCGTGGAGATCGTCAGCCCGGGTACCCGCTCCGCTGACCTGCGTGAGGAGCCGGTGGTGTACGCCCTGGCCGGAATTGCGGCGTTCTGGCTGGTCCAGTTCGACCCGGACATCACGGTGACCGTTCACCGCCTCGCTGGGGACGGATACGAGGTCGGTGCCACCTTCGGCCGCGGCGGGTCGGTCCGGGACCCAGCGTTGCCGTGGGCGGCCGTCGAGGTCACGCCGCCGCTCGACCGCTACGTCTGACGTGGCGTCGCACGCAAGGTCTCGTGATACACACACCCCGTGAGTCAAGCAGAGGACAGGGCGTGGGGGTTCCGCACCAGGGCGCTGCACGCGGGCGGCGGACCTGACGCCACGACCGGCGCACGGGCGGTGCCGATCTACCAGACGACCAGCTTCGTCTTCACCGACACCGACGACGCCGCGGCGCTGTTCGCGCTGCAGAAGTACGGCAACATCTACTCCCGGATCGCCAACCCCACCGTGGCCGCGTTCGAGGAGCGGATGGCCAGCCTGGAGGGCGGTCTGGGCGCGGTGGCCACCAGCAGCGGGCAGGCGGCGGAGTTCCTGACCTTCGCGGCGCTGGCCGGCGCCGGTGACCACATCGTCGCCGCGGCGGGGCTGTACGGCGGGACGATCACCCAACTGGACGTGACCCTGCGGCGGTTCGGCGTCGACACCACCTTCGTTCCGGGCTCGGACCCCGCCGACGTGGCCGCCGCCATCACCGAGCGCACCAAGCTGGTCTTTGCCGAGGTCGTCGGCAACCCCTCCGGCGACGTCGCCGACATCGCCGGACTCGCCGAGGTCGCCCACGCCGCCGGCGTCCCACTCGTCCTCGACGCCACCACGGCGACGCCCTACCTGTGCCGGCCCATCGAGCACGGCGCGGACCTCGTCATCCACTCGGCGACGAAGTTCATCGGGGGGCACGGCACGACCATCGGCGGAGTCGTGGTGGACGCCGGGACCTTCGATTGGGGCAACGGCCGGTACCCGAGCATGACGCAACCGGTTGCCTCCTACGGCGGTGTCAGCTGGTGGGGGAACTTCGGCGAGTACGGCTTCCTGACCAAACTGCGTTCCGAGCAGCTGCGCGATATCGGGGCGACGCTGAGTCCGCACAGCGCGTTCCTGCTGTTGCAGGGCGTGGAGACACTGCCGCAGCGGATGGCCGAGCACGTCGCCAACGCCGCCACGGTCGCCCGATGGCTCGCCGCGGACGACCGGGTCGCCTGGGTCCGCTACGCCGGGCTGCCCGAGCACCCTCATCACGAGCGCGCACGGCGGTACCTGCCGCAGGGGCCGGGGGCGGTGTTCTCGTTCGGGGTGCGCGGTGAGCGTGACGCCGGCCGCCGCTTCATCGAGGCGCTCGAGCTGTGCAGCCACCTGGCCAACATCGGCGACACCCGCACCCTCGTCATCCACCCCGCCAGCACCACGCACCGGCAGCTGAGCGACGAACAGTTGGCGTCGGGCGGCGTGTCGGGAGACCTGGTGCGGATCAGCGTCGGCCTGGAGGACGTCGAGGACATCCTGTGGGACCTCGACCGGGGGCTCACGGCCGCCACGAAGGCCTCGTCGTGACCGCCCAAACCGGGACGGCTCGGACCTGGACCGGGCCGACTGCCCGCCAGCGCCGGGACCTGCTGCAGCGCACCCGGACGATCGCTGTGCTCGGCGCCTCCGACAAGCCGTCTCGGGCCAGCTTCTTCGTGGCGACCTATCTGCTGTCGAGCACGGACTACGAGGTGTGGTTCGTCAACCCGCACGTCCGCGAGATCCTCGGCCACCCCGTCTACCCGTCGCTGGCCGAACTGCCCGGGGTGCCGGACCTCGTCGAGGTGTTCCGCAGGCCGTCGGACCTGCCCGCGGTGCTGGAGGAGACACTGGCGGCCGGGTCACCGGCGCTCTGGCTGCAGCTCGGGCTGTGGGACGAGGAGACCGCCCGGCGGGGCGAGGCGGCCGGCCTCACCGTCGTGATGGATCGCTGCGTCAAGATCGAGCACGCTCGCTTCCACGGCGGCCTTCACCTGGCCGGCTTTGACACCGGGGTGATCAGCTCCCGTCGACCCTCAGCAGCACAGCAAACCCACTGATCTGCTGATCATGAATAGGTTTAGCGCTGCCGTTGGTGCGTTCCGCGGGTCGCCGAGGCCTCCGCTCAGATGGTGCGCGAGATCAATGCCCGCTTGACCTCTTGGATCGCCTTGGTGATCTCGATGCCGCGCGGGCACGCCTCGGTGCAGTTGAAGGTGGTGCGGCAGCGCCATACGCCCTCCCTGGAGTTGAGGATCTCCAGCCGGGTCTCGGCACCCTCGTCGCGGCTGTCGAAGATGAACCGGTGCGCCCCGACGATCGCCTGCGGGCCGAAGTACTGGCCGTCGGTCCAGAACACCGGGCACGCGGTGGTGCAGGCCGCGCACATGATGCACTTGGTGGTGTCGTCGAAACGGTCCCGCTGCTCCTGGGACTGCAACCGTTCCCTCGTCGGCTCATTGCCGGTGGTGACCAGGAACGGCATCACGTCGCGGTAGGCCGCGAAGAACGGCTCCATATCGACGACCAGGTCCTTCTCGACCGGCAGCCCCTTGATCGGCTCAACGGTGATCGGCTTCTTGGGGTTGAGGTCCTTGACCAACACCTTGCAAGCCAACCGGTTGCGCCCGTTGATCCGCATGGCGTCCGACCCGCATACCCCGTGGGCACAGGACCGGCGGAACGTCAGCGAGCCGTCCTGCTCCCACTTGATCTTGTGCAGCGCGTCCAGCAAACGGTCGGTGCCGTGCGCGGTCGTGGTGTAGGACTCCCAGTGCGGCTTGTCGTCGGCCTCGGGGTTGAAGCGACGGATCTTCAGCGTCACATCGAAGCTGGGGACGGCCGCAGCCCGTGTTGTGGCGGCGCCGTCGATCGTGGCGGTCATCGGTTGTGCCCCTGCATCAGTACCGTCGCTCCATCGGTTCGTATCGCGTGGCGATGACCGGCTTGTAGTCGATGCGGATTGCGCCGTCGCCGGCCATCTCGTCCCGCATCGGGTAGGCCATGGTGTGGCGCATGAAATTGACGTCGTCACGGGTCGGGTAATCCTCGCGGAAATGCGCGCCTCGGGACTCGTTGCGTGCCCTGGCGCATGCCACGAAGACCTCGGCGAGGTCCAGCAGGAACCCGAGTTCGACAGCCTCCAGCAGGTCGGTGTTGAACCGCTGACCCTTGTCGGTCACGGCGACCTTCGCGTAACGCTGCCGCAGTACGGCGATGTCGTTCTCGGCCTCCTTCAGGGTGGCCTCGGTACGGTAGACCTGCGCGTTGCGGTCCATCGTCTCCTGCAGCGCCTTGCGGATCGGGGCGACGCGCTCGGTGGCCATGCCGTCCTCGCCCCGGGTGCGCAGCGCGTCGAGCATGGTGACGACCCCGGCGGCGGGTGCCTGCGGCAACTCCACGAGCGAGGCCCGGCGCGCGTACTCGGCGGCGGCGATTCCGGCGCGGCGACCGAACACATTGATGTCGAGCAGCGAGTTGGTGCCCAGCCGGTTGGCGCCGTGCACCGACACGCATGCCACCTCGCCCGCCGCGTACAGCCCCGCCACGACGGTGTCGTTGTCGCTGAGCACCTCGGCGTCGATGGTTGTCGGCACCCCGCCCATCGCGTAGTGCGCGGTGGGGAACACCGGGACCGGCTCGGTGTAGGGCTCGACTCCCAGGTACGTCCGGGCGAACTCGGTGATGTCGGGCAGCTTGGCGTCGATGTGCGCCGGCTCCAGGTGGGTGAGGTCGAGCAGCACGTAGTCCTTGTTGGGCCCGGCGCCGCGGCCCTCACGGACCTCCGTCGACATCGCGCGCGCGACCATGTCCCGTGGCGCCAAGTCCTTGATCGTGGGGGCGTAGCGTTCCATGAAGCGCTCGCCGTCGGAGTTCCGCAGGACGCCGCCCTCGCCCCGCGCCGCCTCGGACAGCAGGATGCCCAGGCCCGCCAGGCCCGTTGGGTGAAACTGGTAGAACTCCATGTCCTCCAGCGGCAGCCCGGCCCGCCAGGTCAGCGCCATGCCGTCGCCGGTCAGCGTATGCGCGTTGGAGGTGGTCTTGAAGACCTTGCCGAACCCGCCGGTGGCGAGGATGATGGCCTTGGCGTTGAAGACGTGGATCGCGCCGGTGGCCAGCTCGTAGGCGACGACGCCGGTGGCGCGCCGCTGGCCCCCGTCGCCCGCCTCGCCGTTGTCGAGGATGAGGTCGAGCACGTAGAACTCGTTGTAGAACTCGACCTCGTGCTTGATGCACTGCTGGTAGAGCGTCTGCAGGATCATGTGACCGGTCCGGTCGGCGGCGAAGCACGAGCGACGCACCGGGGCTTTGCCGTGGTCGCGGGTGTGCCCGCCGAAGCGGCGCTGGTCGATGCGACCCTCGGGAGTCCGGTTGAACGGCAGGCCCATCTTCTCCAGATCGAGGACGGCATCGATCGCCTCGCGGCACATCACCTCGGCCGCGTCCTGGTCGACGAGGTAGTCGCCGCCCTTGACGGTGTCGAAGGTGTGCCATTCCCAGTTGTCGTCCTCGACATTGGCCAGTGCCGCGCACATCCCGCCCTGCGCCGCGCCGGTGTGCGAGCGGGTCGGGTACAGCTTGGTCAACACCGCGGTGCGGACCTGCTGGCTGGCCTCCAGGGCGGCGCGCATCCCGGCGCCCCCGGCCCCGACGATCACGACGTCGTACGTATGCGCGGTGATCCGGTTGTTCGTGGTGGTCGTCATGGGCGTCCCCTTCAGCCGGTGCAGACGGACAGTGTCGACTCGGGGTCGAGGCACGGGTCGAACGTGAAGATCACAAGTGTGCCGACGACGATGACGACGAGCGTGGCGAGGTAGAGCCCGCCCTTGAGCCACAGCCTCGTGGTGTCGCGCGAGGCGTAGTCGTTGATGATCGTCCGCAGGCCGTTGGTGCCGTGCAGCTGAGCGAGCCACAGCATGACCAGGTCCCACACCTGCCAGAACGGGTTGGCCCACTTGCCGGCGACGAAGGCGAAGTCGATCTGGTTGATGCCCTCGCCGGTCATCAGGTTGACGAACAGGTGCCCGAAGACCAGCACCAGCAGCAGCACCCCCGAGCCGCGCATGAAGATCCACGAGTACAACTCGTAGTTGCCGCTGCGGGCCCGGCGCGAGCGGGGGGCGGCCAGCTGGGGCAGCGACGGCGTGGGCATGATCACTGCCCTCCGAAGACGTTGAGCAGATGCCGGACGGTGAACGGGATCATGGCCAACAGCCACAGCGCGATGACGCTGTAGAGCATCTGCCGGTGGTACCGGGGGCCGCCCGACCAGAAGTCGACGAGGATGATCCGGAGGCCGTTCAGACCGTGGAACAGCACAGCCCCCACCAGGCCGACCTCGGCAAGCCCGACGACGGGATTCTTGTAGGTCTCGATGACCACGTTGTATGCCTCGGGCGAGACCCGGACCAGGGCCGTGTCGAGTACGTGGACGAACAGGAAAAAGAAGATCAGCACCCCGGTGATGCGATGCAGCACCCAGGACCACATGCCCTCGCGGCCACGGTACAGCGTCCCTGCCGGTGCCTTGATTGCGCTAGCCACAGCAACCCCTCTCCTTTGAACTAGTCAAGAATAGGACCTGGCGTGGCGGTCCGAGGTCGGGGGTGCCCCAGGAGCGGCACGGTGTGACGTACGCAAGGATCCAGACGTCGGACGGGCGTGAAGGATGCCCAGCGCGTGTCCGGCCGGTACCGCGTGCCGAACCTCGGCCAGGATGGTGTCGGGCGCATCCCCGGTGACCAACCGGCTCGGCCGGAGGTCGATCTCCGGGTCGATGAGCAGACGCTGGACCGCGCGGGCGGCGGTGTCCCAAGAGCCCTCGGGTAGCGAGTCAGCCATCTTGAGCATGGCGGACGCCAGCGCCGAACTGAGGCCGAACGCCTGCCCGCCGCGCCGCGTCGTGTCCGGCGACCAGCAGGGCCAGTGCTTCATCGCCGTTCAGTGTGGGAGCGCGGTCCGGAAACCTGGCGGCAACGACGCGCAGATCGGTGCGAGTGGACACGCCCGACTCGGGGTGACCGACGACCCAGTTGCGCCTGCTCATGATAGTTGGTTAGGCTTACCTAACATGAAACGGAAACGCGGTCGATACCGCTGGGGTACTCTCCTCGTCGGAGCGCTTCTCCTCAGTGCCTGCGGGAGCGATGACGACACGGACGGCGGCGGCTCGAACAGCACGCCGCCGGCCGACACGACAGGGCCCACCACGGCCAGTGATGAAGCCAGCGACGGCGGCACGGTCACCGTGTACACCGGGCGCCATTACGGCATAGAGCCGGTCTTCGAGCAGTTCACTGCCGACACCGGCATCGAGGTCCGGTTCACGACCGGCAACGATCCCGAGCTGCGTGAGCGTCTCATCGCGGAGGGGGCCAACACGCCGGCCGATGTCGTCATGACCGCCGATGCGGCCAACATCGAGCTGTCCGCCGATGCCGGCGTACTGGCGAGCGTCGACAGCGACATCCTCACCGAGACGATCCCCGAGGAGCTGCGCAGCGACGACAACGCCTGGTTCTCCCTGAGCCAGCGCGCGCGGGTGATCATCGCCAGCACCGAACGCGTCGAGAACCCGCCCACCACCTACGCCGGCGTCGGCGACCCCGAGTGGCAGGGCAAGCTGTGCCTGCGCCCGAGCACCCATCCGTACACCCAGTCGCTCGTCGCCAGCCTGGTCATCGCAGAGGGCCAGGAACGTGCCACCGAGATCGTGCAGTCGTGGGTCGACAACGATCCGCTGTACATCGACAGCGACACCGACATCTACAACGCGGTCGCCGACGGCGAATGCGACGTCGCGATCGCCAACACCTACTACCTGGGACGTCTGCTCACCGAGAACCCCGACTTCCCGGTTGAGATCGTATGGCCCGAGCAGGACGGCCGTGGTGCCCACGTCAACGTGAGCACCGCAGCGGTCACCGCCAACGCCCCCAACCCCGAGAGCGCGCTCGCGCTGATCGAGTGGCTCGCCACCGACGGCCAGCAACAGTTCGCCGACGCCAACTTCGAATACCCGGCCGACCCGAACGTCGAGCCGAACGACATCGTGGTCGGCTTCGGAGAGTTCACCGCCGACCTTGATGCGGTTCGTCAACTCGGCGGCATCCAGCCAGACGCCGTTAAGGTGCTCAGCGCCAGCGGCTACGAGTGAGCTGAAACCGCCCACATGGCAATCACGATCACCGACGCCGACGACGTCCTGGTCGCCCACCACCCGGGCGGCCAGGAGGCCGGACCCGACGAAGGCGCAGCGCGGCCGTCTACGGTGTCGGTGATCGGCCGGCAAGCCCGTTCGTTTACGGCCGCTGCGGTGATTCCGGCTATCGCGGTTGCCGTGTCGGTCCCGGTGGTTGTGATCGCGTGGTCGATCGTCCAGCCGAGCACCGAGGTGTGGCAGGAGCTCTGGGCAACCCGTCTTCCCGGCATGATTGCCGAGACGGCCACTCTGCTGATCACGGTGCTCGCGGGCACATTAGTGCTCGGCACGGCGCTCGCCTGGCTGGTCACCGCGTACCAGTTCCCCGGCCGACGGGTGCTCGGATGGTTGCTGGTGACCCCGCTCGCAATCCCTGGCTACGTGCTCGGCTTCGTGTGGCTCGACACGCTCGAGGAACCGCTCGGCGCACGCAGCGTGCGATCGATCTGGTTGTGCGCGCTGGTGCTGACGATCACGTTGTACCCGTACGTCTACCTGTTTGCTCGCGCGGCGTTCCGAGAGCAGTCTCAGCGGTCGATCGATGTGGCGCGCAGCCTCGGCTGTAGCCGCACCAAGGCGTTCTGGCGCGTCGTGCTCCCGATGGCGCGTCCGTCGCTTGCCGGCGGCCTCGCCCTTGTCGGGATGGAAGTGCTCACCGACGTCGGCACGGTGCGCCTGTTCAACGTGTCGACGATCGCCGACGGTGTGTTGCGGGTGTGGTTCGGCACCGGCGACCGCAACGCTGCGGCAGAGCTCGCGGTCCTGCTGATCGGCGTGGCGGTGCTGCTGATCGCTGCCGAGCGGCTGGCGCGTGGCCGGGCACGCTTCACGCAGTCCGGATCGCGGGCGGGTCTCCACGTCGAGCGGCTGCGCGGCGCTCGGGCGGCCACCGCCTCTGCAATCGGTTGGGGCGTGTTCACGATCGCCGTTGCGCTACCCGTCTACCGCCTGGTCGCCTGGGCGCTGGAAGCCCGACGCACCGATCAGACCGCCACGGTCTCGGGCGACCTGGGCTTCCACCTGATGTCGTCGCTGCAGGTCGCCGCCGTCGCCACGCTCGCGTGCCTCAGCCTCGGCCTGCTGCTGGTCGCCGGCCTGAACCGGCGACGGGCCGGCGGATCGCTGCTCGCCCGCCTGGCGACGCTTGGTTATACCGTCCCCGGTCCGGTCGTCGCCATCGGCGTCCTGGTCACCCTCGCCGCGGTCGACCGAATCGGTTGGTTGCCCGACGGCTGGTTGCTCGTGGGGTCGTTCGTCGGGTTGATCTACGCCCTCGTCGTGCGCTTCCTCGCCGTCGCCTTCCAGGGCATCGAGTCGAGCATCGCCAAGGTGTCGCCATCGGTGGTGGCGAGCGCCCGCACGCTGGGCGCCGGTCGCTTCCGCGTCGCCACCCGAATCGAGCTGCCCCTCGCCGGTGCCGGCATCCTTGCGGCATCGGTACTCGTGGCGCTCGACACGTTGAAGGAGCTGCCGATCACGCTGATCCTGCGGCCGTTCGGCACCGAGACGCTGCCGATCTGGGTATGGCAGGCGACGTCGGAGAGCTTGTGGGTGCAGGCCGCCGTACCGTCGTTGGCGCTCGTCGCCGTCGGCATGGTGCTGGTGGCGGCGCTGCTGGTGGCGTTGGAGCACGGCGCGGAGACGGTGTCGTGAGCAGCCCAGCCCAGACCAGGTCCCTCCAGGCCGAGGTGACCGCTACCGTTCCCAACTCAATGGATGTCATGCTCGCCCAGCCACGCGCCGCCCTGTCGGTCGCCGGCGTGACCCGGCACATCGCCGGACGCGATGTGGTCAACCAGGTGTCGTTCGACGTCGCCGACGGTGAAATCGTGGTGGTCGTCGGACCGAGCGGCTGCGGCAAGTCGTCGCTGCTGCGGGCGATCGCCGGGCTGGATCCGATCGCTGCCGGTCGCATCGTGCTCGATGGCAACGACGTCACCGCCCTGCCTGCCGAGAAGCGGCGCATCGGCCTGGTCTTCCAGGACCATGCGCTGTTCCCCCACCGCCGCGTCGAGGCGAACATCGCCTTCGGCCTCACCCATCTCGACCGGGCCGCACGCTCACATCGGGTGGGCGAGCTGCTGGACCTGGTGCGGCTCCCCGGCTTGGCGAAGCGCTACCCCCATGAGTTGTCCGGCGGTGAACAGCAGCGCATCGCGCTGGCGCGAGCGCTCGCTCCGAACCCGGCGGTGGTGCTGCTCGACGAGCCGTTCGCCAGCCTGGATCCATCGCTGCGCGACGACGTCCGCACCGACGTGATCGACGCGCTCCGCCGCCGCAACGCCACCGCGGTGCTCGTCACCCACGACCGCGAGGAGGCGTTGGCACTCGGCGACCGTGTGGCAGTGATGTCGAATGGTCAGATGCATCAGATCGACCGCCCGGACGAGGTGTTCGAGCGGCCCAGCGACCGGTTCGTGGCGACATTCATGGGCGAGGCGTCATTCCTGCCCGATCCCGAATCGCCAGGCGTCGCGATGATGGTACGACCGCACGACCTGACCCTGATCGCCGATGGCGGCCAAGACTTCGTCACCGCACGGCGATATCTCGGTGCTGCCTGGCGCTACACGGTGCAGCGCTCCGACGGATCCGATGTCGACGTCGACCGGGCCGGCGGGCCGGGCACGACGCCGCTGGAGATCGGTGACCCCTGCACGGTCGTGGTCGCTGCCGGCCACCCGCTGCACCGCCTTCCCGGCTGATCGATCCCACCGTGTTCGGTTCCGCTGGTGGAATTGCAGCTAGGTGGCCGCGGGGCGACAGCTGGTCACGCAGTGCGCGGGAGCCGGGAGATTCCCGCCGCGACGGGTGGAACCGGACGGTGTCCACGCCACGGCCCCACGGCGCGACCCGCGGGACGCCGTGGGCGATCGGGTCGTCCACCGCCGACTGCGATGGGGCGAGGGTGAGGTCGGCCATCTCGTGCAACTGGCGCTCCCAGTCCCACAGTCCCCTGGACGCTGCACGCAAGCGCTTGCTGTAAGGGTCGGTGGGCATCCCAGGTGTCGGCGACACGGTCGACGTGGACGGCGCGCCGTCGGCTCGGGTGGCCCGGTCGTCTGTCGGAAAGCCGGACGCCGCCACGGCCGCTCGGTAAGTTACCGAGGGTTGGCGGTGAAACGCGGGGATGTTCGCCATCGACCACGCCGTGGCTGAGCCGGGCGCAGCGGCCGGCGAGGTCGCCACTCATTCCAGGTGATTTGCGTTGTGACGACGTGGGGGATGGGGACTCGTTGGCTGATCTGCTGCCGTCGGTGGGCGATCACCTCGGTGATCCGGGGTTGACCGTCCTCGGCCAGGCGGACCGGGTGATCTCCAAGGAGAGCACCGGCGTCGTGATCCCGGGCAGTGGCCGCATGGTGGTGGTCGGAGGGATAACGGATGTGGTGGTGATGGACACCCTGGATGCCATCCTCGTCACCTCCCGGTTGTCGATTCAGGCCCGCCACAAGGCGCTGATTGGAACCGCCCAGATGCGGTCTTCAAGCGGAAACGCATACCGTCCCGTATGCATGACGAGACCGACAACGAATCCGTCACCCAGGGCATCCCGCAGCCACGTCAAATGCCGTGCGTCATGTCCTGACGGCGCGGATGTGGCCTTGATCTCGATTCCGATGAGACGACCGCGCCCCAGGTCGATGATCAGGTCGACCTCGTGCCTCCCGCCATCGTCACGTAGATGATAAAGCCGGGCCGGCGGATCCAAGAGTGCCATCTCTGGACGCAATTGAGCGGCAACGAACGTATCGAGCACGCGACCAACCAGATCCGGATCCTCGACGACCGCCGCGAGCGGTACCCTCGCGGCCGCCATGGCAAGGCCGGCGTCGATCAGGTAAATCTTCGATCTCTTCATCAAGCGCGACAGGCGGTTGCTGGACCAAGCCGGGACACGGTCGAGCAGATACAGACTCTCCAGGAGTGTGTCGTAGGCGTCGGCGGTGCGGCGATTGATCTGCGCCGCGCCCAGCAAAGTGGAATCGCTCGGTGCGCCCGACGTGGACAGCCCCAAAGCTTCAAGGTAGCGCCGCAACCGCACCGGGTCACGATTCTGCCCGACGGTCGCTACATCGCGGGCAACGGCGTGGTCGAGATAACCATCAACCCAGGCGCGGCGGAATGGCTCTTCGAGTCGAAGCGCAGCCTCGGGAAATCCGCCGCGCATCGCAAGATCGAGATAATCGTAGAGATCGAGGATGTCAGCCTCGAGACCTTGGAATGTGTCCGAGACGAGCTGCTGGATCAGGCCCCGTGATTCGGTCCGTCCGGTGATCTCGCGTTCCGTCAGTCCGTGAAGGACCAGCCGTACCACCCGCCCGGTTCCCGGCCACGTCCTGCCGGTGACGTCCGCCTCGACGCTTCCGGTGAGGATGAAGCGTCCGGGCCGCGGGTCGTCGTCCACCGCACGCTTTACCGCCCCCAGGATTGCGGGTACTTCCTGCCACTCGTCCACCAGCACTGGTTCTGTCATGCGACGCAAGGCTGCGTCGGGGTTGAACGTTGCCGTGGCCGCCGCCTGAGGGTCGTCGAGCCGCATGACCGACGCGGCCAGGCGGCGCGCGGACGTGGTCTTGCCCGCGGCTCGGGGGCCGGTGACCATGACCGCCGGTAGTGCGCCGACCAGGCTGGCAAGTGCCCGGTCGGCCAGGCGTGGCAGATAGGTCGGTCCGGCCGGGGGCGATGCTATTGCCTCGTTCACGCACTCGACAGTACAACTTTGACGCACCTCGCACTGCCGGTTTTCCGCACTTGACCGAGCGCAGCTGGTGATGGACGTCGTCGAGCTGCTTAGCGGGACGGGCACTGGCACACACGTGTGAGCTGTTCGACGGCCGGGCTCAGTCCCGGGCGTTGAGGCTCAGTGCCGCCGCGGCCAGGCCGCCGATGTCGATGTGCTGCCGACGCTGGGTGTAGTCGTGCTGGGCGATGGCGGTGCCGTAGTGGTCGAGTAGCTCGTCGCACACCGCCTCCCACGAGCGGGGCAGTACGGCGCGCCGACCCGCCTCGCCCATCCGCTGCCGCAGGTCGCGGTCGGCGATCAGCTCCTCGACCTTCGCCCGCAGGTCCTGGTCGTCCTCGGGGGAGTACAGGAATCCGGTCTCGCCGTGCAGCACGATGTCGCGAGGCCCCCCCGCGGCCGGCGCGATGACCGGCAAGTGGGTGGCCATCGCCTCCTGCAGCGTCTGGCCGAAGGTCTCCTCGGTGCCGGTGTGGATGAAGATGTCGAAGGCGGCGTAGGCGTCGGCCAGGTCGGTCCCCTCCAGATGGCCGAGGAACGTGCTGGGCAGGCCCGCTGCGGCGAAGGCTCGCTCGGTGGGCGCCCTGGTGGGGCCGTCACCGACGATCGCGACCCGGATGCCGGGCAACCCGCCGAGGATCGCCAGCCGCTCGACCCGCTTCTCGGGGAACATCCGCCCGACGTACCCCACGACCACCTCGCCGTCGGGGGACAGCCGGGCCCGCAGCTCGCGCGAGCCGGGGGAGTCGCGGCGCGAGGGATGGAACTGGACGGTGTCCACGCCTCGCCCCCACAGCGCCACCCTCGGCACGCCGTGCGCTATGAGGTCGTTGAGCGCGGACTTCGAGGGGGCGAGGGTGAGGTCGGCCATCTCGTGCAGCTGTCGCGCCCAGTCCCACAGGCCCTTGGATGCCGCACGGAACCCGTGATGGGCGGCGAACCCAGCCATGTCGGTCTGGTAGATCGCGACCGTCGGGATGTCCAGCCGTTGGGCCCCCAGCAGGCCGAGTCCGCCGAGCAGGAACGGTCCGGCGCTGTGCACGACGTCCGGGCCGAAGTCCGCCAGCGCCTGCTGGACGTGGGCCGTCGGCATGCCGAGGTTGAACTTGAAGAACTTGAAGGCGGCGACCTCGCGGACCGGGAAGTCGGCGTAGCTCGGCGGGGCGGGGCCGGGACAGATGACCATCGCGTCGTGGCCGCGCAGCGCCAGGTGCTCCAGGACCCGAAGCACGCTGTTGGTGACACCGTTCACGGTCGGCAGGAAGGATTCCGTGACGATGGCCACGCGCATGCGACTGACATTAGTCGGCTCCGCGGCGGGTGGACGTGCCTCGGCGCTACCGTCGCGGGCGTGAACCGCAAAGGGAGTCAGCCGTTGCACGGTTTCGTCGCCGTGGTGCCGGCCGGGGGAGCGGGTACCCGGCTGTGGCCGCTGTCCCGGGCGGCGCGGCCCAAGTTCCTGCACGACCTGACCGGGTCGGGCCGCACGCTGGTGCAGTCCACCTGGGACCGGCTGCAGCCGCTGACCGGCCCGGGTGGGGTGATGGTCGTGACGGGGCCGTCGCACGCGGTGGCGGTGGGCAGGCAGCTGCCGCAGCTGGAGGAGTCGAACCTGCTGGTGGAGCCGACGCCGCGCAACTCGGGTGCGGCGATCGGGTTGGCGGCGGCGATCGTGGCGCGGCGTGATCCCGACGCGGTCGTCGGGTCGTTCGCGGCCGACCACGTGGTGCGCGACGTGCGGGCGTTCCAGGGCGCGGTCGCCGAGGCGGTGGCGGTGGCGCGGGCAGGATGGCTGGTGACGATCGGGATCGTGCCGACCGGGCCCGCGACCGGCTTCGGCTACATCGACGTCGGTGACCCGGTGGAGGTGGAGGGAGCCCCGTCGGCACGAGTGGCGCGCGCCTTCGTCGAGAAGCCGGATGCCGCCACCGCCGCGGCCTACGTCGAGCAGGGCTGGCGGTGGAACGCGGGCATGTTCGTTGCGCGGGCGTCGCGACTGATGGAGCTCATGCACCGGCACTGCCCGCAGCTGGCCGTCGGCCTGGACCGGATCGCCGAGGCCTGGGACACCCCGCAGCGCGAAGAGGTGCTGACCACCACCTGGCCGACGCTGCCCAGCATCGCCATCGACCACGCGGTCGCCGAGCCGGGCGCCACCGCCGGCGAGGTCGCGACGATCCCCGGCTCGTTCGGCTGGGACGACGTGGGCGACTGGGACTCGCTGGCGGATCTGCTGCCGGCGGTCGACGAGCAGGGCGACGGTGGGTTGACGATCCTCGGGCATTCCGACCGGGTCATCGCCAAGGAGAGCACCGGAGTCGTGATCCCCAGCAGCGGCCGGATGGTCGTTGTGGTGGGCATGACCGATGTCGTGGTCGTCGACACCCTCGACGCCGTCCTCGTCACCTCCCGCGACCGTGCCCAGGAGGTCAAGGACGTCGTGGAGCTGCTCAAGCGGGAAGGCCGGGCCGACCTGGTGTGAGCACGTGCAGGGTTTCCCTGGCACTCTGTGCGGGCGGGGGATGATGGCGCCGTGACGGACGCACAGGCACACCCGACGACCAGGGACGGCCGCCCGATCGAGCTCGCCGACGACCGCGACGGGTTGCAGTACACCGCGCGCGTCGGCGGGCAGCTGGTCGGCTTCGCGCAGTACCAGTTGACCGACCAGCTGGTCGTGTTCACCCGTACCGAGACCGACAGCTCGGTCGAGGGCCAAGGCGTCGCGAGCGTCCTCGTCCGGTTCGCCCTCGACGACGTCCGCGCCCAGCGGACGAGGCGAGTGCTGGCGGTGTGCCCGTTCGTCACTGCCTATCTGCAGCGCCACCCGGAGGACGCCGACCTGAACTACCTCGCCGGGCCGGGGTCCGCTCATGACTGAACGGCTCACGCAGTCCGGCACCCCGCTGCAGCCGGTCTACGGCGCGGCGGACCTGGCCGCCGGGCTACCGGATCGGGTCGGCGAGCCGGGTGAGTTCCCCTACACCCGCGGCATCCACCCCGGCATGTACACCGAGCGGCCCTGGACCATCCGGCAGTACGCGGGCTTCGGTACCGCGGCGGAGTCCAACGCTCGCTACCGGGCACTGGTGGCCGCGGGCACCGGCGGGCTCAGCGTCGCCTTCGACCTGCCGACCCAGCTGGGCCTGGACTCCGACGACCCGATGGCGGTCGGCGAGGTGGGCCGGGTTGGGGTGGCCATCGACTCCCTCGCCGACATGCGCGAGCTGTTCGACGGTATCGACCTCGGCGCGGTCTCCACCTCGATGACGATCAACGCGCCGGCCGGGGTGCTGCTGGCGCTGTACCAGCTGGTCGCGGCCGAGCAGGGGGTGACGCCGGATCGGCTGCAGGGCACGATCCAGAACGACGTCCTCAAGGAGTACGTCGCCCGCGGCACCTACATTTTCCCGCCGGAACAGTCGCTGCGACTCCTCGGCGACACCTTCGCCTACTGCCACCGGGTGCTGCCCAACTGGAACAGCGTGTCGGTCTCCGGCTATCACATGGCCGAGGCGGGCGCGACACCCGCTCAGGAGGTCGCCTTCACGATCGCCAACGCGATCGCCTACGTCGAGGCCGGCGTCGCCGCCGGGTTGGGCGTCGACGACATCGCGCCCCGGCTGTCGTTCTTCTTCGTCTCGCGCACCACGCTGCTGGAGGAGGTCGCGAAGTTCCGGGCGGCCCGCCGGGTGTGGTCGCGGATCGCTCGCGAGACGCTGGGGGCCGCCGACCCGCGCTCGCACCGGCTGCGCTTCCACACCCAGACCGCCGGAGTGCAGCTGACCGCCCAGCAACCGGAGGTCAACCTGGTCCGGGTGGCGATCCAGGCGCTCGCGGCGGTGCTGGGCGGCACCCAGAGCCTGCACACCAACGCCTTCGACGAGGCGCTGGCCCTGCCGACGGAGACCTCGGCCCGGCTGGCGTTGCGCACCCAGCAGGTGATCGCCCATGAGACCGACCTGACCGGCACGGTCGACCCGTTCGGGGGGTCGTGGGCGGTGGAACGCCTCACTGACGACCTCGAGGGCGAGGTCGACGCACTGCTCGCGGAGATCGCAGACCAGGGCGGTGCCGTCGCCGCCATCGGGGCCGGCTACCAGCAACGCGCCATCGAAGACGCCGCCTACGCCCGGGCGAAGCGCGTCGACGCCGGCGAGGACGTCGTGGTGGGGGTCAACCGGTACGCCGACCTGGGTGAACGGGTCGAGGCGGAGGTGTCGCTGGCTGACCCACGGTTGGAGCAGGCCCAGCGGGAACGGTTGACGGCATGGCGCTCGGCGCGCGACGTCAACGAGGTGACCAGGGCGACCGTTCGGATTGTCGAGGCCGCCCGCGGCACCGACAACGTCCTGCCGCCGATCCACGACGCGCTGGCACTCGGGGTCACGGTGGGTGAGGTGTGTAACTCTCTGCGATCGGTCTGGGGTGTGCACCGCCCCTGACACCCCGTTCAGACCGGGCTGCGATCACGGTCTTGTCACGACCTGGTATCCGGGCCATCAAGAGGCCTCGATCCACATCGGGCGTCCGTATGCTCCGCTCAGCTGTCGACCGTCTCGTGTCGGCCCTAGAGCAGAACCGCAGGAGGACCCGTGAGCAAGTGGGCAAGCATGACCGCCCTTGTCGGTGCTGCCGCCATCGTGCTGGCCGCGTGTGGCGACGCCCCCCAGGAGGACGCCGAGAGCAGCGCACCGGTATCCGCGACCGCCGGGGAGTCCGCGGCGCCGCAGAGCAGCGCCGAGACCGCGGTGGAGGCCGATTTCCAGGGCTGCATGGTCACCGACTCCGGTGGTGTCGACGACCGCTCCTTCAACGCCTCGGCGGCCGCCGGCCTGGCCCGGGCGGAGACCGAGCTGGGCATCACGACCTCGATCCTGGAGTCCACGGCCGAGACCGACTACGGCCCCAACATCGACCAGCTGCTCGCCGACGACTGCGGCCTGATCGTCACGGTCGGCTTCCTGCTGGCCGGTGGCACCGGTGAGGCGGCGGTCGCCAACCCCGACCAGAATTTCGCGCTCATCGACTCGACCCCGACGGATGCGGCCGGCGAGCCGGTCGACGCCCCCAACGTCAAGCCGCTGCTCTTCAACACGGCGGAGGCGGCCTTCCTCGCCGGCTACGTGGCGGCGGGCACCACCACCAGCGGCATGGTTGCCACCTTCGGCGGCATCCCGATCCCGCCGGTGACGATCTTCATGGACGGCTTTGTCGACGGCGTCGCCTACTACAACACGGAGAAGGGCGCCAGCGTCACGGTGCTGGGCTGGGACAAGGCAGCGCAGGACGGCACCTTCGTCGGCAACTTCGACGACCAGACGGCCGGCCGGACCACCGCGGAGAACTTCATCTCCCAGGGCGCTGACATCATCTTCCCCGTCGCCGGCCCGGTTGGTCTGGGCGCCGCCGCCGCCGCCCAGGACTCCGGCACCACCAACATCATCTGGGTCGACACCGACGGCTTCATCTCCGCCCCGGACTTCGGCTCGATCATCATCACCTCGGTGCTGAAGAACATCGACGCCGCCGTGTACGACACCATCGAGAGCGCCGTCAACGGCGAGTTCGACGGCACGCCGTACGTCGGCACGCTGGACAACGGTGGGGTCGGCATCGCGCCCTACCACGACTTCGAGGAGACCGTCCCGGCCGAGCTCAAGACCGAGGTCGAGGCACTGCAGGAGGCGATCATCGCCGGCGAGGTCGTCGTGGAGTCCGCCTCGTCGCCGTCGGTCGGCTGACGCTCCGGTCCCCACAGCGCTCCGAGCTCGCGCCCGCCTCGACCTTCCGGTCGGGGCGGGCGTGCGCCATTTGTTCGCCCAACACACTCGTTGTGGGCCATGCTGAGAAGATCACGAGGAGGTGACCATGAGGCTGGAGTTGCGCGGGATCACCAAGCGGTTCGGATCGTTCGTCGCCAACGACGCCGTCGACCTCGTCATCGAGCCCGGTGAGATCCACTGCCTGCTCGGCGAGAACGGTGCCGGCAAGTCGACCCTGATGAACGTCCTGTTCGGGCTGCTGCACGCCGACGGCGGCGAGGTCCTGATCGACGGTGAGCCGGTCAGCTTCAACAGCCCGCGCGCGGCCATGGGCGCCGGCATCGGCATGGTCCACCAGCACTTCATGCTCGTGCCCGTCTTCACCGTCGCCGAGAACGTCGTGCTGGGGGACGAGCCGGTGCGGCGCGGCGGCGTGCTCGACCACCGCTCGGCGGCCGCCCGGGTTCGAGAGGTCTCGGCCCGGTTCGGGTTCGAGCTGGACCCGGAGGCGATGGTCGGGGACCTGCCCGTCGGCGTGCAACAGCGGGTCGAGATCGTCAAGGCGCTGGTCCGTGACGCCAAGGTGCTGATCCTCGACGAGCCCACCGCGGTGCTGACGCCGCAGGAGACCGACGATCTGCTGGGCATCATGCGGGGGCTGGCGGATGCCGGCACCGCCGTGGTGTTCATCACGCACAAGCTGCGCGAGGTGGCCGCGGTCGCCGACCGGATCACCGTCCTGCGCCGCGGCAAGGTCGTCGGTCACACGGTGCCACCGGTCGACACCACCGAACTCGCCGGCCTGATGGTCGGCCGTGACGTGTCCCTGACCGTGGCGAAGACGCAGGCCGAGCCCGGTGAGGTGCGACTGGCCGCGCGCGGGCTGACCGTTGTCGACGAGCGGGGAGCGACCGCGGTCGCCGACCTCGACCTCGACGTCCGGGGTGGCGAGATCGTGGCCGTGGCGGGCGTGCAGGGCAACGGGCAGACCGAGCTGTGCGAGGCGATCCTCGGCCTGCGACCGGCTTCGGGATCGGTGACCGTCGACGGCCGGGAGGTCATCGGCCGTCCAGTACACGCCACGCTGGAGGCGGGTGTCGGCTACATCCCGGAGGACCGGTCCACCGATGGGATCATCGGCTCGTTCTCGGTCGCGGAGAACCTGGTACTCGACCTGCACGACCGGACCCCGTTCTCGACCGGGTGGTCCTACCGCCCGAACGAGGTGCGCCGCAATGCCGAGCAGCGGGTGGCCGAGTTCGACGTCCGTACCACCAGCGTCGCGGCGACCGCCTCGTCACTGTCCGGGGGCAACCAGCAGAAGGTGGTGCTGGCCCGCGAGCTGTCCCGGCCGCTTGGGGTGCTCATCGCCAGCCAGCCGACCCGAGGCCTGGATGTCGGTTCCATCGAGTTCGTGCACAAGCGGATCGTCCGCGAGCGTGACCATGGCACTGCGGTGCTCATCGTCTCGACCGAACTGGACGAGGTGCTGGCCCTGGCGGACCGCATCGCTGTCATGTACGGAGGCAGGATCATGGGTGTGGTTCCCGGCGGTACCTCTCGCGAGGTGCTCGGCCTGATGATGGCGGGACTGCCCGCCGAACAGGCGCTGGCTGCGGGGCCGGCATGAGCACGACGACCGAGCCGCCGCCGGCCGCGCCGCCCCCCTCGCCCCCACCCGTGCCGGCTGCGGGTCCTTCGCCGGTGGAGCACCGGGGAGGGCGCTGGTACGACGGCGCCCTGCTGACCTTCCTCTCGCTGGTGCTGGCCCTGCTGGTGGGCGCGGTCCTCATCGCCGTGTCCGACGAGGAGGTGCGCGCCGCATCGAGCTACTTCTTCGCCCGGCCGGGCGACATGCTGAGCGCGATCGTGCAATCGATCGCGCAGGCCTACGCTGCCCTGTTCCGTGGCGCCTTGCTCGACACTCGGGCGGACTCCTTCGCGGCGATGTTCGCGCCGATCGCCGACAGCCTGCTGTTCGCCACCCCGCTGATCGCGGGCGGGCTGGCCGTGGCGTTGCCGTTCCGGGCCGGGATGTTCAACATCGGCGCCGAGGGGCAGATCACGCTGGCCGCGGTGGGAGCCGCCTACGTCGGCTTCGCGATCAACCTGCCGCCGGTCATCCACGTCATCGCCGCGGTGCTGGCCGGGATCGTGTTCGGTGCGATATGGGGCGGCATCCCCGGTCTGCTGAAGGCGGCCACTGGGGCGCACGAGGTGATCACCACGATCATGCTCAACTACGTCGCTCGCTTCGGCTTGCTCTACATCCTGAGCACCGAGGCGTTCCTGCGGCCCGGGCGCGTCGACCCGATCAGCCCGGGAATCCTCGACACCGCGGTGCTGCCCCGGTTCTTCTCCGGCAGCACGCTGAACGTGGGGCTGCTGCTGGCGTTGGCGGCCGCGGTGTTCACCTGGTGGTTGCTCGCCCGAAGCACGATCGGCTTCCGATTCCGCGCCGTGGGGGCCAACCCCGACGCCGCCAGGACCGCGGGCATCTCGGTACCGCGCGCCTACGTCGGGGTGATGCTGGTCGCCGGCGGGCTGGCGGGGATAGCCGGGGTCGGGCAGGTGCTGGGCAGCGAGCGGGTTCTGACCCAGGGGATCTCGGCCGGGTTGGGTTTCGACGCCATCACGGTGGCGCTGCTGGGGCGGGCCAACCCCTGGGGAGTGGTCGGCGCCGGGCTGCTGTTCGGTGCACTGCAGGCCGGGTCGATCACCATGCAGGCGCAGACCGGTACGTCGCTGGACATCGTCACGGTCGTGCAGGCCCTCATCGTGCTGTTCATCGCGGCACCGGCGCTGATCCGCGCGGTGTTCCGGCTGCAGACCACCGGCGGCGGCATCGGGCAGTTGTCGAAGGGCTGGAACGGATGAGCGAGACGATGACCGCGCCCGCTGCGGCCGCTCCCGCGGCTGCTCGCAGCGCCGTGGCCCTGCGGCGCTCGTGGAGCGCGCCCGTCGCACTCGGCGTGCTGTCGCTGGTCGGCCTGCTGGTCCTCGGGCTGCCGCTGGCCGGCGACCTGACCTCAGGTTTCCCGCTGTCGGAGCCCAATGACCCTATCCAGCTGGCTGTGCTGTCCCTGCCCAGCCGGGACGTGGTCATCGGGTTGTCGTCGGTCGTGCTGGCGACGGCCGGGTACCTGGCATGGGCCACCGCCACCCGTCGGCCGGCCCACCCGGTGATCGGCGGCGTGGCAGGTGCCCTGCTCGTCTTCGCGTTCCTGGTGTGGGCGGTCGCCGGGGCTTCGCTACCGCTGGTGAATCTGCTCAGCGGGTCGCTGGCACTGGCCGTGCCGCTGGTGTTCGGGGCGATGTCCGGCGTGCTCTGCGAGCGGGCCGGGGTCATCAACATCGCGATCGAGGGGCAGCTGCTGGCGGGCGCGTTCGCCGCTGCCGTCATCGCCAGCCTCACCGGCAACCTCTACGTGGGACTGCTGGGCGCCATGGCCGCCGGCCTGCTGGTCTCGTGGTTGCTGGCGGTGTTCGCGATCCGGTTCGTCGTGGACCAGATCGTGCTCGGGGTGGTCCTCAACGTGCTGGTCATCGGGGTGACCAACTTCTTGTACGGGCAGGTGCTGGCGCGCAACGCCGACACCTGGAACTCTGCCGGCAGGCTGCAGGACGTCCGGATCCCGCTACTGGCCGACGTCCCGATCCTCGGGCCAGTGCTCTTCGAGCAGACCATCGTCGTGTACTGCATGTACGTGGTCGTCGCAGGCCTGAGCTTCGCCTTGTTCCGCACCCGGTGGGGGCTGCGGGTCCGGGCCGTTGGCGAGCATCCAAAGGCGGCCGACACGGCGGGGATCAACGTCAACCGGATCCGGTTCCGCAACGTGCTCATGGCAGGCGTGGTGGCCGGGTTCGGTGGTGCCTTCTTCTCCCTCGTCCTGGTGGGGTCCTTCACCGAGGAGATGAGCGCCGGTCAGGGGTTCATCGCGCTCGCTGCCTTGATCTTCGGGCGGTGGTCACCGCTCGGCGCACTCGCGGCGGCGTTACTCTTCGGGTTCGCCAGCAACCTGCAGAACAACCTCTCGATCATCAACACCCCGATCCCGGGCGAATTCCTGCTGATGGCCCCGTACGTCGTGACGATCTTCGCCGTCGCGGGGCTGGTCGGAAAGGTCCGGGCACCCGCAGCGGATGGAGTTGCCTACCGCCCATGACGATGACCACGACTATCACGTCAGATCGACGTACCCAGCCCGTCTCCGCCGCGACGTGGGCCAAGCTGCGCAAGGCAGCGATGGCGGCGATGAAGCAGGCGTACGCCCCCTACTCGACCTTCCCGGTCGGGGCCGCGGCGCTGGTGACCGACGGCCGCATCGTGACCGGCTGCAATGTCGAGAACGCCGCCTACGGCCTCGGGTTGTGCGCGGAGTGCGGACTGGTCTCGGCCCTGCACGCGACGGGCGGTGGCCGGTTGCTGGCCGTCGCCGTGGTGGACGGCAAAGGCAAGCCGTGCCCACCATGCGGCCGCTGCCGCCAGCTGCTGTTCGAGCACGGCGGGCCCGACTGCCTGCTGGACGGTGGCCTGGACGCACCCCCGATGACGATGGCGCAGGTGCTTCCGGGTGCGTTCGGGCCGCAGTGGCTGCCCGCGTAGGCCACGGACCGAGGACGACCTCGACGACGTTTCCTTGGTGGTCGGCTGGCGGCGGCTGCGGGTTGAGAGGGCTGACATGCACGACATCGTGGGAGTACGCCCGATAGGACACGTGGAATCCGAACTAACCGATCGGCACTCGTCGCCGAAGCAGGGAAACGAAGGCGGGCCGCAAGCCTGGCTGCGGCTCGACCCAGCCGTTCGAGCCGGGCTGGCCGACGTCAGACCCGGCGACCGGATGCTCATCCTCACCTGGCTCCACCAGGCCGACCGGGCCGTCCTGGTGGTTCATCCCAGGGACGACGTCACCCAACAGCTGCGAGGCGTGTTCAGCACGCGCTCATCGGACCGGCCGAACCCCATCGGCATCCACCCCGTTGAGATCCTGGAGGTCGACGGCGTCCGGCTTCGCGTGTCAGGGCTGGAAGCCATCGACGGAACGCCCGTCCTCGATCTCAAGCCGGATCTCGCAACCGCAGTCAGCTAGCGTTGCGACGGCTCTATCGCGCCGCCTCGCCGCTGCGGCGGGAGGGTAGTCGTCAGACCCCTTCGGCACGCGTCATGCAGGTCTAGCGGTCTGTCGGTCGCACCGTTGCGGCGACGGCGGCTACGTGCTCATGATCGGTGCCGCAGCAGCCGCCGACGACCCGCAGGTCCGGCAGTGAGGCGGCCAGCAGGCGGAAGCCGTCGGCCAGGTCGTCCAGGTCGCCACGGTCCAGGTCGGTCGCCTCGTCCAGCTCGGCATGGCTCCGCCGGGATGCATTGGCCCGCACGCCCTGGACGCGCTCCAGCCAGGGCTCGGTGCCCACGAGTGCGGGCTGCAGGTGCACCGGGTGCGCGCAGTTGACCATGTAGTAGATCG